>LFCJ01000006.1_pt1 | contig 108738 bp, 126 predicted proteins | sample 643141 | NCBI WGS metagenome assembly LFCJ01 (sample SAMN03766243, study PRJNA286221) | soda lake metagenome | biome: soda lake; feature: Kulunda steppe; material: water; isolation source: sample B1-Br-g2 brine of Lake Bitter-1 | place: Russia: Kulunda steppe | collected 2010-07
GGTTGTATAAAAATAAAATAAAATTGGTTTTCTAGAGGTCGGTTAGTCATGAGTATATCGACTCAATCACGTCTCACAGAGGATGAGTTACACGAGAGTCCAAAAACTCACTTACAACGCTGTTACTGAGATTTTATGACATGTTTTCAAATTGCACCATAATATATTTATTGATGCCGTTTTAAATTGTTATCACATGGAAGAATACAAAGAACTTGTTTTAGAGACTCTAAAGTCTGGTCAGCATAGAGCAAACAGAACTGCAGAAGATACAATATCAACATTTAGTCAGCATTATTCTATTGATTTGTCTGAAGGTTATCCTCTGTTAACAACAAAGAAAATGGATAATTATCGTTGGGATTCAATGTTACATGAATTCGAATGGTATCTTTCGGGCGTACACCATATTGAAGAATTAACGAATAAGACAGGTATTTGGGATGCATGGGCAGATGATGATATGGCACTCCCTAGTGCATATGGTAGATTCTGGCGTCAGTACCCAATTCCGAGTGAGGATAACCAGTTGCCAGGGGAAGCTTGGATTTCGTCTGAATCTCCATACACTACGGAGAGTAGTGAGGGTAATCATACATTTGACCAACTAGGATTTGTTGTTGATGCACTAAATGGGGAGAACGCTCATAGAGGTCCTGAATCTAGACGATTAGTTGTTACGGCATGGCATCCATCAAATGCACAAGTAAGTGGTTTACCACCTTGTCATTTTACATTTGTATTTAATGTTCAAGGTGATAAACTGAACACTCACTTAACGCAACGAAGTGCTGACATAGCTTTAGGTGTTCCGTTTAATATAGCAGCTTACAGTTTACTTACGCAACTTGTTGCTCAACAGACCAACTTAGAGTTAGGGGAATTCAGTCATACGCTAGTTGACGCTCATATTTATTGTGGTCGAGATAAAAGAAGTGAATGGTACGAAGATAACTTAAGTGAGTTACAATCTAAACTAGATAATGTAGAAGAAAATACTGATTATCTTGAAATTCGTTCTTGGATTTTAGAAAATGCGCCAGCTGAAGACTATGATACTGATGAAGAAAACCATAAGTATGGTTATGACCATATACCAGGTTTATTAGAACAATTATCTAGAGAATCATTTGGTAGGAGTAACTTAGAAATTCGTGATGGAGCAACGATTGATACGGCTAAGTACGATGACTTCACGTTATGTAATTATAAATCTCATTCAGGTCTGAGATTTGCTGTAGCAGAGTAAGGAGAAATTTTAATTACTCAGACGACAATAATTGATTTATATGGAACTGAATTTGATTGCGGCTATATCTGAAAATGACGTTATTGGCGTTGATAATGAGTTACCTTGGTCATATGAAGAAGACTTAGAGCATTTTAAGCAAGTAACTTTAGGTAATCCAATTATAATGGGGCGCTCAACGTTTGAATCATTACCAAGTGTTTTACCAAATCGACCTCACATAGTATTAACAAGACAATCAAATTGGGATTATGATTCTGAAAGTGTATATACTGCTTCAAGTATTTCTGATGCAATAGAATTATCAGAATCAATTGCCGATAATGGTGAAGCTTACGTTATTGGTGGTGAAGAAGTTTACAAGCAATTTATACCGAATGTTGATAATATGATTATAACAGAGATTCACGAGTGTTACGAAGGAGATGCTTTCTTTCCTAAAGTAAATTGGTCAATTTGGGAATCGTATAAATCAAAAAAGTATTCAGATTTTACAATTGTATATTATAAATGTGTAGATGATACTAATTAAATAATTATCACCAATTAATTTTTATTGAATGAGTCTATTTATAATGTATGGTACTAGATTCATTAGGTGATTCTCTTCAAGGAGCATTAGATTCTCTAAGAGGTAAAAAAGGAAGTTTAAATGAAGAAGATATTGAACCAATTGTAAAAGAAATTCAGAGAGCATTGTTAACGAGCGATGTAGATGTTGATTTAGTAATGAGAGTATCCGAAGATATCAAAGATAAATCTTTGGAGTCTGAACCTCCAGTTGGAGTTTCTGCTAGAGAACATGTCCTTACAGTTGTCTATGAAGAATTGACAGATGTTGTTGGTGAAAGCACACATATTCCCTTAGAAAATCAGACTATATTATTAGCTGGATTGCAAGGTGCGGGTAAGACTACAAGCTCAGCTAAAATAGCATGGTGGTTCGAAAAGAAAGGAATGAAGTCAGGGATTGTACAGACAGACACTTTCCGACCAGGAGCCCACGAACAAACAAAGCAGCTTGCAGAGAGAGCAGATATATTACACTCTGTAAACCCCAATGCTGAAAACGCCGTTGAGCAAGCAGAGGTTGGTCTAAAAGAGATTGATGAGGCTGAGATAAAGATTGTTGATACGGCTGGTAGGCATTCTAACGAAGATGCATTAATTGATGAAATTAAAGATATATCTAGAGAGATTGAACCTGATTTAAACTTGTTAGTGTTAGATGCTTCTATGGGTCAAGCCGCTGAAGAACAAGCAAAACAGTTTAATGAGGCGATAGGAATTGACGGAGTTATAATTTCAAAAATGGATGGTACAGCAAAAGGAGGGGGCTCACTAACAGCTATTCGTAAAGCGGATGCATCAATTGCATTTTTAGGTACAGGTGAAAATGTTCGTGATGTTGAAAGATTTGAACCTGATGGTTTTATATCTAGATTACTAGGAATGGGGGATTTGAAACAGCTATCTGAACGCGTTGAAAGAGCAATGTTCGAGATGGAAGACGAAGAGTGGGAGCCTGAAAGTGCATTTGAGGGAGAATTTACTTTATATGATATGAAAATGCAGATGGAAGCGATGGAAAATATGGGTCGGATGGATGAGATTTTAAAACGTATCCCTGGTATGGGTTCAAATATATTAGGTCAAATTGATAGTAGTATGATAGAAATGCAAGAAGAGAAAATGAGAACATATTCTGTTATTATGGATTCAATGACGGATTCAGAAATTAGTGACCCGACTCTTTTAACGAATGACAGAAAGGAAAGAGTTGCTAGAGGAAGTGGTCGAAAAATAGATGAAGTGGATGAACTACTTAACCAATACAATCAGATGAAAGGTTTATTTGATAAAATGGGTTCGCCTGATGAAATGCAGAAAATGGCAGAAAGATTTAATTTAGGTGGAGGTGGATTAGGTCCATTTGGCTGATTATATAAACTATTATAGTGTTTTTAAGTAAACATATTTATATTATTAGATACATATATTACATATGAGTATAAACTCAGGCCTGGATACGATTGTAGTCGATGGAATAGATTTTAGAGTTTCTGACAGATTACAATTTGAAGCTCAGGTCAAAGTTGCAGATTTCACGTTGTATGGGAATTACATCATATATGACGTTAGAGATGCAAAAGATAGCAATAATAAGAAAGTTGTCCTTGCAACTGAGGATGATGTTTCGAATATAGAAATGACTGTACCTGCCGTAGAAATTGTTGATTATTATAACGAAGGCGTTGTACGTCAAGTGAGAGTTTAACTGACCGTTATTCTATCAGATATATAATCTAAGCGGTCGCCAGTCGGCGTAGAATCCTGTAACTCGATTTTTAGCTGTGGTACATCTATACTTTCTTCTGTTTTTGTAAGCACTTCTTGTTGTTGCTCATACCGAGATGAACAAAGAGAGCAATCCTCATTAATGTCTTGGAGAATTTTGTTCACAATTACACCGCCTACTGGAACATTGTAATTTTCAAGTTGGTTTAGTAATCGTTGGGTTTCAAGAAGAGACAAGTCTTCAGGTTCCATGACAGCGAAGAACTGCGTTCGTCTTTTATTCTGGAGAACTTCACTAACACGGTTCAATTTTTGTCTTGTTTTATCAATATCAATATCTTCAACGGTTTTTTCATCTTCATTAGTCTCTTTTCCTGTAGAAGATATTAAGCTTGTAACAGTATTTTTAACGCCAGATATCTGAGATTTAACATTTAAGATAGTACCAACAGTAGAATCGAGAACTTCGGGGAGTTTAAGCATACGCAACGTATGACCTGTTGGAGCCGTATCAAAAATAACATAATCCCAAACTTCAGATTCTTCATACTCTGCAAATAAATCTATTACAGCAGCTTCATCACTACCAATAATTTCTCCATCAAAATCAGAAAAATCATCTACGTTTATGTTTATACCGTATTTTCCTGCTTCATTTATTAGGGCTGTTGCTGCACCTGAATAGTTTTCTGTAAACTGATGCTTAGGGTCAACTTCAGCAGCATATAATGGGTATTCTTCACGGACTCTTGTAGGTTCTGGATATACTTCTACCTCAAAAATGTCTGAGATTGAATGAGCAGGGTCTGTGGAAACTACTAGTGTTTTATTTTCGTTTTTAGCTAGTGATAGAGCTGTTGCTGAAGCACAAGTTGTTTTACCAACGCCACCTTTACCACCGAATAATATAAAATCTGTCATTGTCACTATTCAGTATTAGTGTAATTAGTAATTTTCGGTTTATTTAAAAAATTTAATATTTATATAATTGAATTTTTATGTTTTCTATAGTGTTGCGGCAGAAATGTCAAGCATTGTCCGCGCTCTTTGTCGCATTAAATATCTATAATCCAAATCTCTTTTACCTTTAACAGTCATGTGGTTAATTAGTTTATCTAAATCGGATTTATATTTTGAAGACTCTATATTTTGGTTATCAATCCAATGAATATCCCTGAATAATTCTGTAATCAACCAAGCAAATGGGTCAATATCTGGATTAGGTAAACATTCTAATCTAAACAGTATTCGGATTCTCCAAATATGTTTACAAGATATTTCATTTGGGCTGCAATTATATAGAAAATCACTGCAAGAGCATGCAGATACTCTATTCATATTTACTTGATAAGTGTCTTTAATAACGCCTTTTTTCACAGATTCAACTTTGTAAATTGATTTAGATACAGGGTAGACATAGAATTTTTCTGATTCCGCAGATTCAACTCTTTTTGCTTCAATATCTCTCAGAGAGGATTTTAAAGGCTCCATAGGGAGTTCCTCTATTTTGCTTATAGGAACTCCAAAAACAGGAAGCGTTGCTTTTTCGGGCTGAGAGAGCATTTTTGTTCTTACTATACTATAAACTGGTAAACATTTATAGGTTACGAATTGATGTTAAAATTGAATCTCAGATTTGGTAAGGGGTTGTTCGCTTTTGGGTTGTTTGAACGCTTCTAAGGTCACCCATTACTTCATCTTCAAATTCACGTCGGTCTTGAAGTGCCTCTTGACCAGCACTCGTAAGCGTATACTTGTTCGTACGCCGATTAAGTTGTCCTTTCTCTACGAGTCCTCTATCAACGAGCGTATCCAAATTAGGATATAGTCGCCCATGGTTGATATCGGCATCATAGTAATCGTCAAGTGCTTCTTTAATTTCAAGTCCGTGCGGCTCATCTTTACCAGCAATGAACATAAGAATGTCTCGCTGGAATGCTGTAAGTTCTTTCATTTTCTCATCGACCTGTATAAGACTTATTCTGATACATTAATAAGTCTTTCGATTGGAATTTACTGTACAAAATAGTAAATTATTATAAATTTAATCTAATTCAAGAGATTCAATCTGTTCTTGGTATCTATTTCGAATAGTTACTTCTGTAACTTGTGCCACTTCAGCCACTTCTCTTTGCGTTCGTTTTTCGTTACACAATAATGCAGCCGCGTAAATAGCCGCTGCCGCATATCCTGTTGGGGATTTACCGCTCAAGAGACCTTTTTCAGCCGTTACATCAATAATCTCCATAGATTTCGTTTTTACTTTTTCACTAAGCTCTAATTCAGAGCAGTAGCGTTGCACATATTGTTTAGGGTCAACAGGTTGCATTTCAAGACCAATTTCCTTAGAAACATATCGATATGTTCGACCAATCTCTTTACGCTTAACTCGAGAAACATCCTCTATTTCTTCTAATGACCGAGGAAGCATTTCTTGTCTACAGGCAGCATAAAGACATGCCGTAGCAACGCCCTCTATAGAACGACCTCGTATCAAATCTTCTTTCAATGCGCGTCTGTATAAAACACTAGCAACTTCTCGAACGCTATCTGGTAAGTCTAAAGCACTTGACATTCTATCTATTTCAGATAACGCAAACTGGAGGTTTCTTTCTCCTGCATCTTTTGTACGTATTCTTTCCTGCCATTTCCGCAATCTATTCATCTGCGAACGTTTTTTAGAACCGATATTTCTACCGTATGCGTCTTTATTCTTCCAATCAATTGTAGTAGTTAAACCTTTGTCATGCATGGTTTTTGTTGTAGGCGCACCAACTCTCGACTTCTGCTGTCTTTCTCTGTGATTGAATGCCCTCCATTCAGGTCCTCTATCAATAGACTTTGTTTCAGCTACTAGACCACAATCAGCACAAACAGTTTCGTCTGCTTCCTGTCTTAGCGTTCCTCCACACTCAGGGCAAACATTTTGTTTTATTGAATTTTCTCTTTCGTTATTTTTTGTATTTTCATTTGACTGTCTAGTTCGTTCTCGTTCAACCATATCATTTTATACGATAAACTTTCATACTTAAAAGCATTTTGGTAAATAATTTAAAGTATAAAATATTTCATTAGTATATGATTGTATGAAAACATAGTTAAAATTATATGATTAGAGAAAATATGTTATTATATATTAATAATGAACCGACGTAGATTTTTATCTGGATTGGGAGCCTCAATAATAGGATTTCAGGCCTATAATGAATATAAATCATATTCTAAAAAAGTGATGCCTCCTCTCGTTCACAACGTCGGGTCAAGACCATTAAACATAAAACCAATCTCAGAAAATAAATTACAATATAATTTTAACAATTTAGATGATTCTATAGATGAAGTTTTAGTGACGCAAAATAAGTATGGTGAAAACAGTACTATATATCAAGAAGAGTACTATGATGTTAAGAATCTAGACAATGTGGGTAAAATTAATTTTGATTCAATTACTACGGCAGATTTGATAGCATATACAATTTATGGATATGATTCTAATGACTTAACATATCTAGGAGAATCTGAACCTATAAAAATTAAAAATAAAAATATTGAAAAACAGAATTTAGAATATTTGTCTGTGAATGTGAAACCTAAAAGACGATTCAAACGAATGTACAGGCGTGGTTACTTTGAAATAAAATTTGATAAATATAATCCTAGGGACAAATACAATTATTATGTGAGTAAACAACGTTACTATAATACAGGTCGATACTACACATATCATACACCACAAGAGAATTTTCCTAAAAATTCGTTTTTAAAATACTTAGCAGATTTAATTAAAGAAAATACGAATTCTGATAACGAATATCATCTATTAAAAAGTTGTAGGGATTTTGTTCATCATTTCGAGTGGTCACGAGATATAGACTCTATAGGGATTAAAGAATATATTCGGGAACCTTCAAAAACAGCCGTTGAAGGTATTGGTGATTGCAAAGATACAACATATTTATTGAACGGATTAATAGAAAATATATTAAATATTGATACAGCTATAGTTTTATCTGAAAACCATATGGCTTCTGCAGTTCGTTTATCTGATATAAGTGATAATACATTAAATCGGATAAAAAATAATGCTGATGATATTTATTATGTTGACGCATTTGATAAAACATACATACCAATTGAGACGACTGCATCTCATAACAAGATTGGGGAAACATCAAGAGAATCGATATACGCCGTATATGACAATGAACAGTTTCAGGTTATTGATTTGAATAAACTCTGGACTCAAATAAAGTCATCAAGAGAATTAATCTGAATAGTAAAATTCTAAGATTGGATTTCATTCTTAACCTCATCAAAGAATGAAGTCACTGTCTCTATATGTTCACTATGACTTGGAACATCTATTTCAACTCTCTTTCTCCCGCTAAAAGAAACATTCGACTGATTTAGTTCACAAACTTCAGCTATTACTTCATATGATGCAAATCTACTACGTCTAAAACTACTAATTATTGAATTTTCGGTCGTCAATTCAGCTATAAATTCATCTAATAACTCTGCAGCAGAACTATTATTCTCAACGAAATAATGACCAAATTCACGAGTATATGTTTTAGCGTTCGTTTCATCGACGGCATCTCCAGATATTACATGGATATTAAGAGATACACCTTCATCTTCTTCTCTTTGTATGATTGTATCTGTCTCAGGCTCTATACTTTCCAATTGTTCTTTTGTTATCGAATTCGGATTTGTCATTTACCATTTTATAAATATACTATATACCATTTAACATTTATTAAATAAATTTTACATTTTCCAGTAGTTTTATATAAAACCAACTCTATTAAAAATTTTAATCAGTATTTTAAATACAGATATCAATATTTTTATTTAATAAACCATAAACCTCCTACAAGAGCAACTATAGCTCCTGCATTGAGTAAAGTATAATCTGAACCATTCATTAGCATAACGCTATTTAAAACAATTAAAAATAGATAAAATGTTATTAATAGCTTAGGTATAATTGATTCCGTTGTGTTTGCCATTGTGTTTTTTGTAGATTGAATTTTATTCATACCCAATATTTCATTTTGATGTAACTTAATATATTCGCTATTTTCAGAGATATTCCTAAATCCAAACCAAAACATTTACACTCTAGAAGCCTAATAATTCTTTAATTAAGATGAGTACAGATATTTTGCACGTGAGTGATACTCACTTAGGTAAACAACAGTATGGGAGTGAAGTCAGGGAAGATGACTTTGCTAGAGCATTTGATACAGTAATAGATATTGCTATAGAAGAAAAAGTAGATTCAGTTATTCACACAGGAGATTTATTCGATAATCGAAATCCAAGTTCGAAAGCATTATCTGATGCATTTAGAATTATTAAAAAATTAGACAATGAAAATATACCATTTTTAGGAATTGTTGGGAACCACGAAAGAAAATGGGATAATCAGTGGATTGATATTCTCGGGACATTAGATAACGTTCATCGTTTGAGTGATAAGCCGTTTATAATCAATGATTCTGTTGCAGTTTATGGTTTTGATTCTGTAAGAGATGTTGCATGGGAATCAAAAAAATTCCAGGTTGAAATACCAAATGAGAATTTAGATACAATTCTGTGTCTTCATGAATTGTTCGTTGAATTAGTACCTCCAATAAAAGCAGATAGAGAGTTAGAAACAATCTTAAAAAGAACTAATTTAGAACCTGATGCTGTAGCTTTAGGAGATTATCATGCAAATGTTAGTGAAACAGTTATGGGTGTTCCTGTATTTTATGCTGGCGCAACAGAAAGAACTAGTGCAACTCAAGGGGACCCCACATTTAGAATGCTGAGATTTGATGAAGATGGTCTAAAAGAAATGCCTTGGAGAAAAATAGAAGGAGTAAATGAAGGCGTTCCACGCCCATTTTACCCTGTTGAAGTATCATTGTCAGATGATTCAATTATCGAAGAAGTAAGAGAACGAATAATGGATGATATTCCTAACGATATTATCGAAAAATCTGTTGTCGTTTTGAATATTGTTGGTTCTACGGAATGTTCAATAACGCCAAAAGACTGTTATAATGTGTTAGATAATCTGAACGTGAAGGTTCCATATGTTAATGATAAAAGACAGTCTGAAGCATTACAATTTGATTCAATGGATATATCTGACCCAACTACAATTGACATCGAAACAATGATTAGTGAAGAAGTTGAAGATGTATCAAAACTTGTTCGCGTCATTGATGATGAAATAGTACGTGACCTGACCGTAAATAAATCAGAGATACGGTCTTTAGTTGAAACAGAGTTTAAAGAGCGAGGTGAAGAAAATGAGAATTGAAGAATTAAAAATTGAAAATATTAGAAGCTATGGTACGTCGAAAGTAGAATTTGATGATGGACTAGTGCTGTTGTATGGAGACAATGGAGCAGGTAAAAGTTCCCTATTAGGAAGTATATTTGGGGGGTTATATCTGAGCAATATTTTAGATTATATTGATGATGATTTGACGCTCGATTCTTTTGTGCGACGTTCAGAAGATTCTGGTAAAATTCAGTTGAAATTTAGCGTTGGAAATGAGATTTATGTTGTAGAATGGGAAATTGGCGTGAGAGAAAAATCTAATGGAGAACGTCAAGCATCAACTAAGTCGTGTACTTTAACAGGGGGTTCAATTAGTGGCTCTGTCGAAGGCGTTAAGTCTGTAAGTAAAAAAGTTGAAGAACTAATCGGATTAAGTGCAGAATCATTTGTAAACAGCGTATATGTTCAGCAGGGAGATATAACGAGAATGATGGAAGCAGATGATGATAAACGTAAAGAAATTATAGATGGACTTCTCGGTCTTAGTAAAATTGATGAATATATAGATAGAATGAATAAAGCGCGTAGAGAATTAGGCGCACAAAAAAGACAGCTTGGAAGTCTGATTGAAGAAAAAGAAAGACAATTATCAGAAGCACCAGATAAAGATGAATTAGATGAAGAAATCTCAGACCTTGTAGCGAAACAAAATGAAAAAATTGACTCGAAAAATAAAGCGGAGAAACTCATTAATGAATTGTCCGACAAAAAGTTAGATATTGAGAGTAAAGTCAATGAGATAGAGAAAAATCAATCTCGATTGCAAACAGCTGAAAGTGAATTTGAATCTTCTAAGACTAAATATGAATCAAGAAAGCAGAAAGTTAAAGATTTAAAACAAAATAAAAAAGCAATTCAGATGGAATTATCCGTAATTGAATCTACTATAGAAAGTAAATGCGAGGAAGAGAATATTGAGGTAGATGATATAAATGACTTCATAGAAGATTTAAATCAAGAAATTCAACGAATTAAAACAGATATTCAAACGACAAGAGATGGAGAGATATCTAGATTGGCATCTGAGATTAAACAAAATAAACAACAGAAATCAGAATTAGAGGATAAAATAGAGCGAACCTCTACAGAAATAGAAAATCTGTCAGAGAAAATTCGAGATATTGAATCATCTAGAGACATCTTATTAAACAAAATTGATGATAGTAAAGAAGAAGTTGAAGAACTTGATTCTCGATTAAAGAACTTATGTGAAGAATTGGATATTGATTACAAAGATGATTTAATAGAACTAAGAGATTCCGTTATTCCAAAAGCTAGAAACAAAATGACGGAGAGAGCATATGAGATATATAAAAATATGGGTGAGAAATCGAAAGAAAAGAAAACATATGATGAATTACTTGAATCTGGAGAATGTCCAACGTGCGGTGAAATACATGAATCTACAGACGATTTTGAACATCAACATCAATCAGCTATAGAAAAATTAGATGAAGTGAAAAGTAAGGTGGATAATGTTGATAATTTTTCAGAGCTATTATCTGAATCTGAATCTGTAATTAATAAAATAGTTGATTTAAAGTCAGATATTGAAAGTAAAATAGAGAAATCAGAATATAAAAACCAACAGATATCAGAGAAAAACAAGCAGATAGATAATCTAAAACATAAACTAGTTAACTTCAAAAGCAAAAAAGAAGAAATAGAGGTTAAAATTTCTGACCTAAAGAAAGAGTTAGTGAAGTATAATAAAAAAGTAAAAGAATTAAACGACGAAAAAGATAGATTGGATGATAGAAAAGAATCTATTACAGAAATATCTAACAAAGTAAAGAGTGCTGAAAAACTTGATGAGCGAGTGGAAGATATAGAGTCTGATATTGAACATCAAAAAGAGAGAGAAAAAGATGCATTTAACCAACTTCTTAAATCTGAAAGCCAGTTGGAAGAGTTAAAATCACAAGTTTCAAATGAAGATATTGAGGAATTAAAAGACGAGAGAAAAGAGGTTAATAAGAAACTAGATAAGGCTAAAAATCTTCGAGATTTGGCTGAAGAGAAATTGGAGAGTATCAGAAACAAGTTAGCCGAGAAGAGACAGACTAAAAATCATTTAGAAAAGATTTTATCAAGGAAAAAAGAGCTTCGAGAGAAGCAGGAAACAGCTTCAGATTACGAGTCAGAAGCAGAAGATGTAATTATGACATATAATAGCGTTAAGACGCAGCTTAGAAAAGAGAGTCTAGGATTGATTAATAAATACACTAACGAGATTTTCCAATCTGTATATCATAGCCAAGTGTATCAAAGACTCCAAATAGACGAAAATTATAAAATAACGCTAATAACAGGAGATGGTTTAGAGATTGAACCAAAAGAATTATCTGGCGGTGAAAAAACTATTGTTAGCTTAGCAATTAGAACAGGAATCTATAGGTTACTCGTTGAAAGAAATGGAACAACAGATTCTCTTCCACCAATTATATTGGATGAACCAACGACATATCTTGACACATCCCATATATCAAATCTTCAAGATGTGATTGATACTGTTACCTCATGGGATGTACCACAGGTATTTATTGTCAGTCACAAAGAGGATATGATTCAAAACGCTGATTCAGCGTTTAAGATTTCTAAGAACCCTGCTACGGAAACAAGCACCGTTGTTCAAGAGTACTAAGATTAATCTAATTTAGAATACGTTTTCTGGAGTCTCGGGGATTTTATTATCCGTAGAGAAGAATACTTTGATTCTCAAAACCGAATTGATTTATATTTTTACGGAGAATTCGAGGCGAAAGCCTCGAGCTTTAGCGCGGAGAGGATGTCAAGGTAGTGCAATAAATGTTATTAATAAGAAGAGGGCCAAATAAAATGCTGGTTTGAGCATTGTTTGCCAGATATTTAATTTCACAATTGGGTAAATACTGTTTTCTATTTTAATAACTGTTGAAGTAACAATTAGTTGTGTTTCTTTAGATGTTAGAAGTACCCACATTAATCCGACTATTGTACTCATTGCCATCGCGCCCGCGCTAGCTAATTCATTGATAAGAAAAGCTAGCGTAAGTACTATTAGAACCCGCAAATCACCACTTAAGATAACTAAATTTTGTGCCATGTCAACCAACGGTTTTGTTCATCAAATTACAAGCGCCCACACCTTAATAAATCCTTCGATTTAATTCAGAAATCGAGCATATTATGTCAAATATAGTTTATTTCGGGAAGTTTATTTATCAAATATTTAATAAAAACGGCGTAAACATCATAAGTGTTGTAACAAAATGAATATACGATGGAATCTATCGTTGAAGATGCGATTGAAGCAGAAGAAATTGAAGAGAACACTGAATCCGTTGACAATTCGGGTTTAGATACAGAAACAGACACATCAAAAGGCATGTCAGATAGTGAAATTGCAGAAATCGCTTCATCACTACAAACAAGCATTAGTGTAGTTGGATGTGGGGGTGGAGGTTGCAACACTGTTAACAGAATTGCAGAAGAAGGAATTGAAGGAGCAGAATTAGTTGCTTTAAATACAGATGCTCAAGACCTTCAAGAATGCCGTGCTGATGTTAAGTATCTTATCGGAAAAGAAACTTGTCAAGGCAGAGGGGCAGGAAGTATTCCTAAAATAGGAGAAGAAGCCGCTCGTGAAGATATTGAAACAATCGAAGAAATTGTCCAAGACCAAGATATGGTGTTTATTACGGCTGGCATGGGTGGTGGTACAGGAACAGGTTCCGCTCCTGTTGTTGCAGAAGTAGCAAGTGAACATGCCCTAACAATTGCGATTGTAACTACGCCATTTACTGCAGAAAGTCGTGCAAGAAGAGAAAATGCGGAGGGAGGATTGAAGCGCCTTCGTGAAAATGCAGATACCGTTATTGTTGTACCGAATGACAGACTTCTGGATTTTGCTCCAAATGTTCCAATGCAAAAAGCGTTTAAACTTTGTGATGAAGTTTTAATGCGGAGTCTAAAAGGTATCACAGAGCTAATTACGCAACCTAATTTAGTTAATCTTGACTTTGCAGACGTGTGTACAATCATGGAAGGAGGTGGCGTAGCCATGATTGGACTTGGAGAATCTGATGCAGCAGAAAAAGCTGAAGATAGCGTAACAAAGGCTTTATCATCACCACTACTTGACGTTAATATATCTAATGCCTCTAATGTACTCGTAAATGTGACTGGTGGCCCTCATATGCAGATAGAAGAAGCTCAGGGAGTCGTTGAACGACTGAATGAAAGAGTATCTGATGATGCCAGAATTATCTGGGGTTCAGGTATTAACGATGACCTTCAAGGAAAAATCCGCACTATGATTGTAATTACAGGAGTTGAATCCCCTCAGATATATGGTGGAGATGATTCTGATGCCGAAATTGAATCGATAACAACGGATAATACCATTGAAGATATAGATTACGTTGAGTAACTATTAGAAAAAGGCGTTCTTCTGTTTTTTCTCTGCTTTTCTAATTTTTTTACTTATTCCCTTGAGCGTTTGCTCAAAAAACTGGCCTGTTTTCTTTGGGTCATCAGACTCATTTATATATGGATATAATTCGTCCGCATATGATTTTAAGACATCTTCTCTAATCAAATCACCAGGGATTAAATCAAGTCGTAATTCATCTGATTCTTCTAATTCTTCAATACCTTTTTCAATATCTTCAACAAAATAGTCCTGTAAATCGTATTCTGATATATACCATTTTAACGCGTCACGCAAAACGCTAGACTCTGATTTCATAAGACTAGTAGTGTAACCGTCCATTTGATATCCCATATAGGGAACTAATTATTCCAACCTAAAATATATTACTATTCTATACTTCGTTGAACTAAGTCATTAACAAATTTTTTGGATTGATATCTTATAACGCATAAATAAACTCAGAATCAAGTCTCTAGATATTCTATTCGACGGTTGATAAACAATACTAATTAAATATTAAAATCAGATTAGCAGTTCCATAGCTTGTTCCTCAATGTTATCTTCGTTAATTTCAAAAGATTCTAACGAAACATTGTTATCATGTAAGTGTTTGAATCCTTTGATAATTGGGATTAGATTTTCGGTCTTTTTATTTTCAAGGAATTTAAATACAGAGTGATTCATAATATCCCAATTAGGAAGCATAATCTCACAATAAGCCTTTTTTGTTGATACTCTGATATTATTTACTCTATCATAGTTACTAACCTGCCCAATGCAGATTGTATCTTGCTCTATATGGTCTTTGATAGCATTATAATTATCCGTAGAGATTGGGATATACAATTTTGAACTATATGAGCGTCGATTAATGTCTTTGGTGATATCAGAGCTATCAAATAGGATATCTGCAGCACGCTCCAAAATATCATCCGATTCAAACAATTTCAAATGTTTAGGCTTCACAAAATGAATAATGACATTCTGAGGCAGAAATCGATTATAGACTTTGTTGAATCTTTCCTCTCCATAGGTCGTTTTAACCGTTGGATACCAAACAGGAATTTCATTATCTTCCAGGTTGAATTCAATGTCTTTTTTATAGCATTCTGAAATCAATTTCATATATGATAGTGTTTCAGAATCAATTCTTGATGAATTGTTTGACACGGTTTTAATAATTTCTGAATTATGCATTTCTTCAGGAGTGAAGAGTTTAACCAAGTCTGTTTTGGAGATATTGTCTGCTTGATTGAATCTATAGCATTTATTAACGTTGCTACTTGGTCCAATGAAGTACGTGAAGCTATTTTCATCAATTGAGTTCCTAATATTTTTTATATGCGCCCATAGAGTAGAATCAATAGTTGCAATTATTGGGTTAGGAGAATAATTATCCTTATTGCTTCGAACGATTTCACTCAATTCATAGAGCGTTAATCGATTATCATAAACACTATTGCTCGTGATAAACAAAATAGATTCAAGCTCTGATGAAATAATTTCATTAAGATTTTTAGTTCCATTGGAAGTCATAATTGTTTTTGACTTTACCCATGATTCATAATCTTCAAATCTGATAATTCTATCACATTCATCCGTCATTAGATTAGCTTCTTTCTTGGAGCAAGATGCAACAGAACATTTTTTATCAGCTAAATCGTAGTTTTCACTAACTTTGTATTCTCCATTTTGTGGGAATAAAAGCAATACATCACCAAGTTTCCAGATAGGTCCTTTACTACGGTTGAATTTGTCGATAAGCTTTGATACTCGGTAATCTTTCGTTGAACGTCCACCACTGGACACATGAACTTTAACAATTCTATCACGAACATTTTCAGGAGTTTTTGTAGATGAATATGTTGTGATTTCATTTAATTCTTCTTCAGAAAGACCAAGTAATTCTTCGACATTAGATTTTTTAATGGTCTTTAGCGGTTTCCAATTCAAATTATCTTCAAATAATTCATATTCATCTGCACTATCCAGCTTCACTATATGGGTCTTTTTTTCAGATAGTTCAACAGCTTCAGCTTTCCAAGAAGACTTGGATACGCACATGTATACATCCCCAGGCTTCTGGTCAAGTTTATGGACAATTTGTCTAGGGTACTTATTTTTCCTATCTTTCTTATCTGAGATAATTTTAACTCGTTGGCTCATTGTCATCATAAATGAGACTAATTCATCACAAGCACCATCATAATTGTATTTTTTATTCAGTTTAGATTTAATACTACTTTCCGTATAGAAATACTCATCATCATTTTCGTCTGGAACAAAAGTTCCAATTACTTTTTTCAAGACTCTTCTATCCATTTCAGGAATAGACTCCAAAGACATCTCATCAGGATTAAATTTATCTAGTGTTTTATGGACTTGTGAGATATATTGTTCATATAATTTTTCTGCAACGTGTTGTGCAAAATCTGAGTTTCTTTTGAGTCTCTCTCGAGTACCCGTTGACTCTGGCAAGCAGAGGTCATATTCTCCTTCATCATCGTTATATTCATCTTTTTCTACTAATTCTGTCTTAGGAATGTAATATTTTTTTCTATCTTCACTTAGGGCTTCATAGGCTGAATCTTTCAAAGGAATCAAACCTTCATTCGGGCCTTGAGCAACGATTCCATTTTCATATTTAAGCCTCACATCAACTCTCCACGGCAATTTTCTGCGAACTTGACGTTTCCCACTCCATCGAACAGGAGAAGTGATAAGAATAGCTTCACTACTCGCACGTGGAGATGATGCAGCCTCAAAATAAGGCGTATCAACATAGAACGAGGGTGAATCCCCATACAAGTCCAATAGACTATCAGCATGGTAATCTTCTGTATACTCGTTACCATATTCATCTACTTCACGATACATTATCGGAATAGGTGAAAATTTAGAGTGATTTTCAACCCATTCTCGGATTTGTCCAACAGTCAAGTCGTCTCGAACGAAATACTCAAACAAAGTTCCGTATTCATCATCTGAAAGGTAATTCGGGAGTTCATTATTCTTGTCTGGTTCAAATCGTCCTGGTTTGAATAAGCCGCCATATGGACCCTCATCAGTACCACGGGGATTTGTATACATGATAAACCCACCATCCAGACCAACGAGTTTGTATGAAGCCAAGAATCCCATACCAAACTGTCCAGAAAGCTCACCATCATCTCTCGCCGTAGACCGTCCAATAACCGTTAAAACATTTTCAAGTACGGACTTCGTGATACCTTCCCCATTGTCACGAAGACGGAGTTTGATGCTACCGTTTTGTTCAATAACTGTAATACTAATAACGGCATCTTCCACACCAAAATTTTCTTTTGCACGTCTTGTAGTCGTAATTGCATTTGTTAGAGGTTCTCGAATTCCTGCTTCAGCCGTTTCATAAATATCATCTGCAAGTCGCTTAAAAACAGCTGCTGCCTCATATTCAAATTCAAGTACATCTTCTTCAGAGGCAATGCTGTTGGACAAGTCAATATCATTTACTCCCAACTGGTAATCAAGTTCATCGGTATCTCGAGTCGGTTGTACCATGTCTATTATCACATTGTAGAAGACAGTATTTTAAGCTTGTTATTTGCATCTCAATCTACTCAATAACGATAAGATATAAGTATTTATAATACTCGGTTCAATATACTATGAGCATTAATAAAAATCTAAAGTGTACTAACTGTTCATTTGATACGATTGCTATTGTCACCGTAAAAACGGATGAATGGAGTTACTGTCCCGATTGTGGAAATAATTTAGTGAATATACTAGATGATTCTGAAACTAGTAATCCTGAATCAAATGATGGAATGACGGAAATAAAAATACAAACAGAAAGTAATGAAAATCAAGAAGAAAATAGTGGAGAAGAATTAAATGAGGATGAAAATATAGGAAATGAAACAGAGGTTGGGTATACAGATGATAATCAAGATAGTCTTGATATAGAAAATGAATTAGATAGACTTAGAGATAGATTTTCAAGTGATGATTAGTCTGCTGATTCTCTTGTTTTTTCTTCTTTTTCGATAGAATCCAATTCTTTTAGAACACGTTCGTTTAAATCTGTTTTATACCAATCAAACATAATTAAAACTAATCCACTAAGACCAAGTGACCAGAATGCTATTATCAAAACAAATACGGCTCCTTCACTTACAAAACCTTCTAAGCTAGAACTTAAAGTAAATAAGCTAAAGCTTACAATAAAACCACCAATCATAAGAAGTTTGTTTTTATTCATATACTACGGTTTACTCGGGCTATTATTAATATTTTGGTTAATAGTCCAACTATTTGATATTGTTTTATAATTCATAATCAACGTCTTCAATATTTAAAACATTTACAAAGTTACCGTATCCTAGATTTCTATCACATTTATCCACCCATTTACAAACGAAATTTGGATATTTTAAATGATTATAAATATTATTATTATCTATATTTGAATGATTACATACATAGTTATAAATTTTCATCTGAATCTTTTTTCCATTTTTTAATTCAGGTAAAATGGTTGGCTTCATTTTTAGAATTTCCGTCATTGAATAAATAGGATGGTTTTTTGATTCTCCAGATTCTATAGAGGGAACAAGTACTTCAAAATCACATTTTAATCTCAGAATAATATGAAAATCATAACTTGATTTACCAAGCATCAATTCTATTTCGTCCCAATAATCTATATAATCTAGTTTAATAAAATCTGTCCAGTCTTCTTCTTGTTGTAGAACCTGACAGATAATATCAGATAATTCGTTAACGTTCGAAACAACTGTAGACTTTTTTGGCATTGGGATATACAATTTCTAAGTACTAATAAAACCATCTATATTTTCTTTAGCGTTGTAATGACCGTAATTTCTAAATGAGGTTTTGTGAAATATGAAGGTATAATTCGTATTGACAGAAATGTAAAATTTTTAATTGATTTCGGTAGATTTAACACCATTTAGTCCATATTTAGATTATATTATGACACAGAATGATGATTCTATAATCCGCTTCAAAGAAGAATTAGGAGTTTATGAAACAAGAGATATAAACTCAGATTTGATAACAAACGAGTATGATTTTGAAGTTGAATCTGAAACTATATTTTCACAATTATCACAAGGGATTTATAGAAATATTGAAGCTGGATTTAGAGAACCGTTTACTAATGCTATTACTGCCGTTCTTAAAGCCGTTGACGAAGGTTATCTAAAAAACAAGGATGAAGGAATAGTAACCGTAGAACTTTATGAGTTAGGTGATTCAAATAAATTAATTCTACAAGATAATGGTGTTGGTTTAACAAGAAATGAAATTGATAAATTAATATCTGTAATAGGTATGTCCACGACTCGCACTCAACAAAAATATACTGGGAAATTTGGTATTGGTTTTTTAGCAACGTGGATGCTTACGGGTGGAAGTGATGGAGGTTTTAAAATGCATACTAATCCAAGAGGCGTTGAAGAAGGCCCAATTAGTGGAATTTGGAGTAGTAATAAATTTTCAGAATTCCCCACGGAATCTTTAGATGGAAGTTTAGATGATGATGAGTACGGAACAAAGTTTGAGATTATATTAGATACTAGTATAGAATCTTCACAAGTTGAAGAATGGGTAGATAAATATGGAGTCTGGTCTCGTGTTCCTGTATTATTCCAACACCATGATGAAGAGGGTAATGTAAAAGACGAAGAGTATATACCTGAAAAAATAATTGACAAATACAAGAAAATTGAAAAAGGAGAGAAAGAGCCCGAAGATTATAATAGACAAATAAGTTCCCGCAGTAAAGAATTGAAATATGTATATATTGAGAATCCATATTTTGATATCGTTGTATCAAATCTAAGAGGTTCAAATGGTAAATACCAAAAAGTTGTATCTCTAGATACTCCAATAGAATATAAACTATTTACTAAAATAACTACTCAATTATCAATTTTTCAAAAAAACAGGATTTTACTACCGTATAAAAATATTGAATTGAGATTTAAGTCAGAAACGTCTGTTGTTGTAGAAGGTCCAAATAAAGGAAGTTATGTCGTTTCAGAACCTGAAGCAGATGATTTGGGTGATGATTACATCTCAGAAAAAGATTTGACGGAAGATGATATTGTAACTCCCTCTCCAACAGGAACAAGAGATGTACTCAAAGGGGGCGAAGAATTTATTCATTTGTTATCCGATTTAGTTCATGAAAAATATTACGAAGAATTATCCGCAACAATTCAGAAGGTTACCAATATAGATGAGTATTTGGATTTAAATGATGAAGAACGTGATAAATTCCATGATACATTAGATAAAATATCAAAACGTGGTACGAATATTAGTTCTTTCTCAAACACTATAGAAGAACGAACTGGCGTAAATTTTAACGAAGGTTTTCATAATGTTCTGGAAGATTTACATAATGGAATGCTTAGTATTGCACCAGAGAATAAGATTGGAATTGCACGAAAAGAAAATAGAGAGTATTATTCTTTAAGAAGTATTTTATTAAAAACAAAAAATAAAAACAAACAAGTTTACTTTGACCATAGGTTATCTCAAGAGAGTGCAGAGTTCGTATGGGATTCAAATTGTGACGCTTATGTAGCACAAGTAAATTCAGAAAAGCATGATATATATCGTAATGTTTTCGGATGGGAAAAACTATCTAATCTGAATTTTGAAACTGACTTGGAAATGGATGATTCCGTTAGGAAAAAGTATACCTCTGAAGAAATTGAATTTGAAGAGGAATTAATCACAATCCATTTGGATTCTTATTCTACCAAAAAGACACTCAAAGTAAAAGAATTATACAAGTATCTAGATAATAATGAGTTAATAGAGATGGAAAACGGTTCCAAAAATAATATTTTAGAACTTGTGTTGTTCAAGAAAAGAAGCGGGGATGAAAAAATATCCGAGAACAAAGACTTAGTTGGTAACAATATAGCTACATCATGCGTCCGAAACGACATTTATGAACAACTAATAGACCATAATAATATTGTCAGCGCAAGTGAAGCTCTGGATAAATCAAGCTATATACGAGCGTCAGATGGTCATGAATATAATATTGCGGCGAAATTGCCAGATAATGTTGTAACTCATCTCGTAAAAGACGAAGAGATAGAAATATTTAGGAATCCAGAGAATATGAAAAAAATCCAAGATTGGATATCTTCACCCGATTCAAAAGGACCATCAAATGCTGTATATTTGCCATACACGTTGTATGAAAAAGATTACGCTGATTTCGATGAAATGTCATTCATCGAATGGGTTATTGATACAGAGACAAAGTATTCTGGATTTAAATCTCTAAATATTAATTCTACAACAGAACTATATATGAAAGCAATTTATGGAATTGAAGATGAAATATCTGAAGCGATTTCATCCGTTACAATTGATTTGTCTGAAGGAGGAGATGAATTGATTAAACTCTATGAAAAAAATAATTAATTTATATTTTCGCATATATCTAAAGCTTTTTCAAAATTACACCCCTTTCTAATAAAATCATTCTTTTCGTCTATTTCAATAATTTCCAAATCCCGTAAGAGTGGGATATGTATATGGTAAAGTTTTATCTTTTCTTCTTTACTTATAGACATTGATTCTATTAGTTCTTTTTCAGGAACGGCATCATATAGTGCTATAAATTGAATCATTTCTTTCCTAAGATAATTATTTACGGCGTTTATATATTGATGCCTCATTGTTATATGATAACAATCTAAAACCCCATATATTTTTACCATAAAATAATATTACAAATAAATAATAGATTTAAATGAGACCAAAAGGTTTATATCAAAATGATTCATATATATTATCGACTGCCGTGGTACTCAAGTCTGGTCTAAGAGGCTGCGTTGCTAACGCAGTAGAGGGGTTTTCCCCGCGTCGGTTCGAATCCGACCCACGGCGTGTGCCGTCGTTGGACAATCTGGTCGTCCGCCTGCCTTGAGAGCAGGAGTCTGGAATATGGCATGTGGGTTCAAATCCCATCGACGGCGCTATCTATCATATTTTACTAAAATCGAAAGATTCATAATAACATCTCCCATATAGTGTAATAGTGGTGTGTGTTGATGATTTAATCCCCATGCCATTTCAGTAAATCAGATTACTGATAAAAATTTAAAAAGTAGTTTATGCCGTGGTTGAGCAATCTGGTCGCTCGCTCCACTGGAAATGGAGTCTCGCAAGGGATGCGGGTTCAAATCCCGTCTGCGGCGTCATAATATTATTTTTAATATTAATTTCAAGGATTGTGATAACTAATAGTTCCTAGTGGGTGGTATGGACCATGAGGTAAATGTGGGTTTTTGTTAACGTGTTTTAATAGCTGTTTTTCTATGTTATCATCTGTAGAATAAATACCTTGAGAAATGTTATTTGATTGAATACTGAAATTGTTATGAGGTTGATTTGATTCCATCTCAATATTTGATTCATCACTAGATGTCTCTGTAGCAGCCGTTGATATACTAAATATTAAGAAAATCATAAATGTCACTATTAGTACTATTGATGCGATTATAAATGGCGTGGGATATTTTTTTATTATTGAAATCATATATAATATAATATGTTTAAGTATAAGTTATTAATGGTCTTGTGTGTTGTTATCAAAAACGGATTCGATTATGTCAGATTGTCTTTTTTCGAGTAGATTAATTAAATTAGTTAGCTGAATTAATGCTGTTCCTTTATCTTTTTCTTCTAATGCATTAACGCAAGATTCTATATGGGCTCTAGCATCCGTTTCATTAAGTACATCTGTATCTGTAATATGTTTGTATCCTTTTGTCAAAGATAGCGTTGCAGTATCATATTCTCCTTTTTCTGTTTCATTTAATGCTGTATCAAAATAATATATAGCTCCTTCATAATTAACCAACTTTTTCATAATAATATAATTGCTATATTTATATTAATATATTATCCTTGGTTTATGCGAGTGAAAGTATATTTAACGTCTTATATATCTTGATTTGGATATTTAATATCCTCTCTCATTTCTTGTTTTCTATCTGATACAGACTTGCCTGTTAATTTCTCTAATAATTCGTTTTTTGCTTGAACAGCAGGGACAACAGAATCCACTATATTTTGATTCATAGCTTTTTCTAATGGTATTTCATTTATATCAATATTAACAGACTCATCATTTACCTGTATTTTTACAGACTCCAAAATAGGATTATATGGGTTTTCAATAGAATATATCTGCTTTTCTATATCATGAAAATTAATCTCTCCAAAACAATCCTCAATTACTTTCTTAATATTATGCGGAGGATTATGATTGGATGCAATTTTAAACTCTTTCATACAATAGTAATATTTTTTATAGTATTAATAATTCATCATTCCCCAATCATTTCGAAATTTACAAATACTATTAAAGCGAAATATTAAGTATGAAAGTTGGACTTATTTCAGATATTCATTCGAATAAAATTGCTTTAGAAGCTGTTCTCAACGACATGGAAGAGGTTGATATGCTTGTATGTTTAGGAGATATTATTGGTTATGGTCCATGGCCTTCAGAATGCTTAGATATCGTTAGAAATAGGTCTGACGTTGTTATTCAAGGTAATCATGATAGGTAAGTTGTATATCCTGAAGAGTATAAACGAAATACGATGGCATTTGAAGGGTTGAATCTGGCTAAAAAAGACTATCTGATAATAAAATTAAATATTTATCTGAACTTCCTGAACAAACAGATATAGGTGACTTATATTTAGCTGTTCACAGTCATCCGAATATTTTGGACCGATATGTAAAACCAAAACAATTTTCTAATATGCCCCAAGCAATTGACCGTAAGTACGATGGACTGATTACGTAGAGTCAAGGAGAAAGCCCCGTTCTTCAGGGCGGGGAGGATGTCAAAGGTCATACGCATATTCAACATGCAGAATTTCATCTAGGTCGTCTAATAATGAATCCAGGGAGTGTGGGGCAGCCCAGAGATTCTGATACGAAAGCATCTTATGCAGTTTTAGATGCGGAGAATCACTCTGTAGAATTGAATCGAGTTGAATATGATATAAATTCTGTGATTGAAGAGATTGAAAAAGTATCATTGCCTAAAGAAACAGGACGACGATTAAAAGAAGGCTGGTAGCTTCCAACAATTTTTAATTTGAGTGTTTTGTCAAACACGTATCTAATCCCACAAGTTCAACAGGATTAACATCTGGTTGAGTCACAACCATTTGTCCTTTGTCAAATTGTGGAACTTGGTGTGCAAATTCCTGAGGAACGTAAACATCAGGTGATTCAACAACTCTTCTATCTAATTGAAGGTATATCTTTGTATTCATCTGATTTCTCACGTCACCATCAATATCTTCAGGATTCTGTGAAATGAAATACAGACCGAATAAGTCTTTTCTACCTCGGCGGGCTGCACGCCTAAACTTATTTACGATAGACTTTTCTCGCGTAGTCTCTGGATTATCTACATATTCATGAGCTTCATCCAAAGCTAGCACAAGGGGCGTTCCTTTAATCATAGTATGTTTTTCATCAACATCACTACTAATCTTATTGTCTACGATATGAGATGCAAGAGATTGGATTACAAGGTTTTCTGTTTCCCCTCTTAGATGCCCTGTTGTAATTACGCTAACTTGTCCAGGTGAGAAAATATCTTCCGTAAGCTCTTTTGATGTTAGAGAACGTGAACCTTTATCAAATACGTAATTATATTCGGCCCGAATTAGTCTTCTACCAGCAGCATTTATAATATTTTCACTATATTTAGATTCTATATACTGTTGTTTTAAAGCGGGGTCCTCGAACCAGTTCACAAATTCAGAGTATGTTCCATCATTTCCAAATTGTCTGAAGAAATCATTTACAATATCACCAATTGCTTGTCGTGTAGGCCCTTGTGGGTCATTTGGCATCACAAGCTCTGTATTGTTATTTACAACGTTAAAGGGAATTCCAAACTCATGTACTTCCGTAGAACTAGTATTCAATTCATTAAGGTTACTATCAGATGTTGTTGGAGCATATACTTTGAAATCCGTTTCATCTCCGATGCCTCCATAATTTAAACCATCTCTCGACTGAGCAAGTTTTTTCGCCCGTTCCATATTGTTTGAATCTTCACCCATTTCAGCATACTCTTCTTCTGGGTCAATAATAACAATACATAATTCTCTAGTTCTTTTTTTAATTGTTTTTCTAGATGAATCATTTGCAGGCACGTCAATTTCATATTTTTTAGTATCGGAAAATTGCCGTAGAATATTTTTACTTGTGTGCGTTTTACCTGTACCTGTCGAACCTGCAACCAGAACGTGTCTGAAAATAGCGGGCTCTCCAGATTCATCAGAGTCTTCGTGCGGGTTGAATAAATAATATTCTAAGGGGTCATCAGAATCAGGTATTCTTTCACCATTTACTGCCATATCACCTACATAAATTCCGTCTTTTGGAATATCTAATCCACATCTTAGGAATTCGTTTTGTTCTACGGAATCTATTTTGATAGTTGGTAACGGTGGTCTGCTAACAAATGTAGATTCAAATGGTTCATCCGTATCAGTCCAATCTTCAGCTAATGATATAATTGATATAGGTTCTAACTCTGCAATATATACATATTGCTCTACGCCATATGTATTCGAGTTAGTAGCCCGTTTATCATCAAGGCTTGTTATGTGTGATAAAGATTCAACGGAAGCTAACATTTGCTCAGATACATTTCTTTCTTGAGAATTTGGGTCATAGTAGGGAATTCTAACATAATCGCCAACCTGAATCTCATCTCTCCGATTGGTATTTATGGCAGCTTTTATGATGTTTTCACCCCGACCAACTTTTAAACTTTCTAAAGATGCCGAAATATGTCCTAATCTATTCTCCTGTTTTGGAATTGGATTAGCAAACGGTTCTGGGATGCTTTCTAAACTTGCACCCGTCAATTCTTTTTCTAAATTCTCTAATTCATTATCATTATTTTGTGTCATAGTTATAACCTTTATTTGTAATTACGTTGTTCGTTATGGTCAATATATGCGTCCGTCGTAAAAAGTCTTCTGAACTCATCTCTAATATCCCGTGAAACTCTAACTTTTTCATCTGCAAGAACTACAGGTAGTGGTTCTTTATATGTTTTAATCATTTCACATAATGCTATATCTCTAACGGTATCTTTGTTAATTCCGTCAATGTCAAATAATATCTTCGGAACGCCAACTCTGTAGACTGTTGTTTGATTGGGTGGCTTCGCAAAGAAAAATGCTCTAACGTAATCTTCGGGTTCTCCATATTTAAATGAAATTTCATCATAGTCTTTAAATGGCGTAACAAATTTATCAGACCTTCCAACTTGCATCTTATGTTCAATATACCACGGAGTATAACCGATAGATGATTCATCAACCTTTTTTAAATTAATTGCTGCCGTAAATAACATTGAATCATTCGTCCAAGGGAAATCAGAATCTATTAAATCTGGCTCTTTCTGTTTTAAAGCATCAACCACTCTAGTTGCCGTTGTAGATTTTTGAATTCCATATACTGGAGTTTGCGTTCGTATACATGATTCTATGCCATTTATATACGACTGAGCAATTGAATGAATCATTTCAGGCCAATCTTCCATAGGCGTTCCCTGTGGTGATTCAATTTGGTTATATAGTATCCAAGTAAGAATATCAGCGGGAATAAGAGGGCCGTCAATAAATAATGGGTTAGATATATCTTTAGCAACCCATTCAAAGTGCTTTGATTCAGCATCTGAACGAGCAAGTGCTGATATCCAATCTGATAATTTACTTATGTTGTTTGTACTTATTCGGGGAAATTGACTCATATACAGACTAATTGATTCATTTTTTGGTTCAACGTCAATATCAATATCATTATCATCGAAATAGGTTACAATACTTATTGTATTTCGAAGATTGATATCGTCTACAGAAGGTCTCTCAGAAGCTCCTGTTGCCGCCACGCCAGCACTAACAATAAGTCCATTGTTGAATGACAAATCTTTCGTTGTACTTCCATCTAATCCATACGTGTGATTATAATTCGGCTCTGCACGCTTTCTTATTTCAGAAACGGTTTCATAAGAAGGCTTAAATTCGTCACCAATCACTTCTATTTCACCCCCTTCCTTGGATAAATGTTGAATAACTTTTTCTGCGTCTATTTCGTAAGACTCCGCTTCAACGACTTTATTAAGTTCTCGAAAAGCATTTTCTATTTCTTGATAAACCGTAGGGTCTGTCATTAGTTATATTACAGATTAAAACATATTAAAATTGCCGATTTGAATCCCAAATTACAAAAATTATAAAATATATAAAATACAACTTATTTAATTAAATAAGATTATAATTGATATAACCAGATAATCCAAGATTTGAAAAATCTTTTAATTCAGAATTTGAATATATTCCAAATCCATAAACATCAATATCTAAATTATTAGCTTGCCTTACTGTTCTATTATTTATATGGTTTTTGTTTACAAATACAGAATCAAAATTGGAAGCATATGAATAAAGTAAATTATAAGCCCAGTAATCATTAAAAATATAGCCAGATTTAAACTCCGTATTTGATTTCACTAAGTTTAACGTATCTCTATCTTGAGAGATAATGGTACAGTTATTACTTTGATTATTTTTTCTTATATGATTAATAATACTGTTTATTTGGTTTCCATTTTTAATAAATATATACTTCTTAGAATTATTATTTAAATTTGATAATAGATTAGATAGCTTTTCCATACGTGATTTATCGATTTTATGTCCATTTGAATAAGCGTTATTTTTTGTTAAAACTAATGGGTTATTAGAACCTGTGGAATTAACATAGAGTAATATGGAGTCGGCTGATGTAGATAATTTTTGATTCTGTATTGCGTTTTTGTGGTTTTTATAATCTGTTAATTTGTGAATAGGTTCTATTATCTCCATACAAGAAAAAAGATATAAAAGACTATACAACTTTTGACACGCAAATACACAATATTTAAGAACATATTGTCTTATAACCAAATATGCCTAGTGATTTATTACCAGTATGCAAATGTCAAAAATGTCCTAAATTAGTCGAATCAAGGTCACAGATAGTCAATGGAGTGGGGCCCTCAGATTCTGATTTTGTTCTTATAGGGGAAGCTCCAGGTGCTAATGAAGATAATACGGGAGAGCCATTTGTTGGTCGTAGGTAACGATATAACCACTTGTTTTATTTTTATATTCTCGTCTAGAGCTTATTTTTTTTACATGTCTGACGCCAGGATGATTTTTGAACGCTTTTTCGCACATGTTATTAACTTTATTTTTAATCTTTTTTCCTGCTTCCCCCGTAGGTCTGAAAAGCGTTCTAATTCTTGTAGTATAAACTACTTTTCTCATATATTTAATATAGATATGAAACGTTAAATGTATGGATACTATGCAGAATTAATTGGATATGTATTTTCTAAAAATTCGTGAGCCATACCCAATATCTCTTTTGTTGCATCATGCGTTAAGGTATTACGAGCCTGTTCATACGTACGCCATTGATGGTCACTATGTTCTTTTGAAAGATTTGCTGAAGCTTGAAATGAATGCCCTATAAATAAATGTACAGTTTTGTGTATAGTTTCACCTCTTGATTGAAAGACATAAGAATAATCTTCTCTAAAGCCGTTCAATAGTTTTACTTCTGATATACCTGTCTCTTCTTCTAATTCTCTTAACGCTGTTTGTTGCAATTCTTCATCTTCTTCTATCGTTCCTTTTGGAAACTCCCAATCTCCTGTTCTACCTTTTAAAACGAGATATTCTCTTTTACCTCGCGTCGTACGAAATGGGATTACTCCTGAACTAGTAGATTCTGCCATATTAATACATATTATTTCAAAGATTAAAAAGAATACGCCGATAGTGTACAATACAAATATAAAGACTTAACTTACTTCTATAATAAATTCTTATTATGGAAGAAGAGACTATTGAATACCAAGTCGGAGCAAAAGATATCGATACGAAAGCTTCTATAGAATCTGAAGATTTTATTCCTATGAAAATGGAAACGAGGGCTGTATTTCATCGGTTAGCGGATGATATCTACTCGTCTCCAGAGTCAGGTATAAGAGAGGCACTTACAAACGGTTTTACAGCTGTTCAAAAATCAATTGATAATGGTTACATAGATGAATCAGAAGGAGTTATTGATATTAAAATTATTAAAAATGACGACAATATAAGATTGCATATTCAAGATAACGGTATTGGAATAACGAGAAAAGAGGTAAAAGAAGTCGTATCCCATATTGGACGGTCAACAGTTCGTGATGATTATAATAAAACAGGGCAATTTGGAATGGGATTTTTGGCTTTATTTAAACTATCTGGTACGGATGGGGGATTCGTAATGCGGTCAAATTCTAGAAAACCAAATACAGAGCCAATAGAAGGAATCTGGAAAAATGGTGGTTTTACGCCATTTGACACATTTTCGGATAAAGTCTATGATATGCAAGGGACAGAATTTGAAATCACCGTTAAAAATTCTATCTCTTTAGATGATTTACGTAATTGGATAGAAAGACTATCTTACTGGTCTAGAGTACCCGTTTTATATGAAGAAAATGATAACGGACTCGTAAATTCAGAAGAATTTGGCGTTAAGAAATTAGAGTCTGTTATACCAGAAGATGAATATGCTGTAATAGTTGAAAACAAATATTTTAAAGCTATATGTGGTCCAAATCTTAAATCAACTCCAAAATTATTATTAGATGTACCGATTGAAATATCTGAATCATTTATACCGAATGCTAAATGGGATGATATAGCAATTAGATTAAAAACAGAAAATCCAATAGCTATTACAGGAAATCATAAAGGCAAAATGGTTGTCACGGAAACCACATATAAAAATATGTCTGATAAAAGGAAAAAACAATATGTTCCTGATACCAAGTTGAATGAAGATGATATTGTGACTCCAGAACCGATAGGAACTAGAGAAAAGCTATTAAAAAATACAAGTTTTTGGTCATACGTAGGCATTTTGATAACGGAAGAATATAATTCTGAGATTAAATCAAAAATTAAATTACTTGATGAAAAAGATTTAACCTCATATTCAAAGCCTGAAATAAAACAAATCGTAGAGGAGACTCCAAAAAATTCAGACATATACGATAACTTCTCACTCAAATTAAAATCTAAGTATGGTTTTGATTTATCCGATAAAACCGTTAAAATTTTATATGCTTGTACTAAATCGCAAGATGTTTTTGATTTAGAACTTTGTATTGAGTCCCACCACTACGTTTCAAAAGAAGAAAAGTCTGTCATCGATATACTATTTGATTCAAGTGAAGTGTATATGTACATAAACCAGCTAAATGAGCGTAAGATATATCGCCTCTATTACTCTGATAAAGATGTATGCATAGTTCAAGTTCCAAATTCAGCTTGGTATGAATTCTACGAAGATATATTTGATTGGAATCGGGTTACTGACGTAACAAAAGACCATCCTATAACAGACTCTCTTGAAAAACCAGTTGAATACTATATGGATAATTATGAAAACAATGATAATTTGGAAAATAATAAAGAAAAATACTATAATATCAAATTATTAGGAAAAAGGGCAAAATATTCTTATGATGAACTTTATGATATCGCTTATAGGGATGATTCTAACTCTAACCAATTAGTTATTAATAATCGTAAAATAAAAGAATTAATTGTATTTAATTCGAAATCTGAATATAATATAAGTGATTATACATGGTGGGTAACAAAAAATCGTGGGATAGTTAATACGAAAAATACTGATGACATAAATTTACTTAAAGACCTTCCTTTAAAAGTCAATCGAATCGAAGATGAGATAGAAAAGTTAGAAAATATAAAAATCCGTAATGGAAAAAATGTTAATCTTACTGATTTAGAACCACAAAACACTATTATTCACATTATAACCGATGAACTAAAATCTGTTTTAGAGAATGCTGAATATGAACGAAAAATGGAAAATCTCTTGAAAGAAGGTAAATTCTCTAATGTAGAGATTCCTAATAAAGAGAATTATGTATTTTTGACTGAAGAAGAGTACTACGAATTAGAAATAGGTCTCTCTGACTATGTTTTAATTTCGTCCGTTGATTCGCTTAAAACGCAATTGACACCAATTGATGGACCAAACAAATGGCAAAGCTTGTTGTATATAGAAAACTACAATATTAGAGATTCAAAAATTTTAGAAGAAATAGATAAAAGAATAATGACAGCTAACACGGAAGACAAAATAAAAGAATCAATAATTTGCCTAATAAATACACTAGATGAGAATGATATTGACTTAATCGAGGTTGAAAAATATGAGTAATGAATTACCCCAAGAATATAAAAAGAAAATCCGTTTAGACACAAGAATACGTTCAATTGGGACTGTGAAGTCAGTTTCAGATAAAATCCCTAGTGAAATAAAAACTGTTGAGGATTTATTCGTTAAAAGAAAGCCTATAACGCAAGATTTTTGTAATAAAATTGGTATTAACGATTATACATTATCTGATGGCGTTAGATTAGATATAACACCCGAGGAAATACCTGACCCTAAGATAAAAACGTATGAGGATATGATTTTAACATACTTTTCATTATTTGTAAATTACAATACATTATATTCAAATAGTGAAGAAGAGAGTGATATTATTTCTACATTCGGAGAAGATATCAAATCTGTCGATGACCCTCATAATATATTATTATTATCTAGAGATTCAAATTTACCGCCAATGAATTTTTCGAACGATTTGAAACCTATTAAGAATGTTTGTATTTGTGAAGGTGAAGATACATATGACAGATATATTTTAACGAATTGTTCAAAAAGAGAAGTATTGAATGCGGACATAAATGGAATTGAAAATGACCAAGATGTTGTAATTGTGAAATCACAATATGTGCATTTTGTAAAAGAAGTATTAAATTATGATACATTAGAGCAACTATTTGAAAATTCATATATAAGAATGAACAGATTATTTGAAGGCAGAAATCCAGATTTAGATTTGTATGTTGCCGTTGCTCCATTAATCTTAGATGCCGTCAAAAAGCCTTGGAGATATTCAGAAAAACTATCTAATGCTACGCTTATTGATAGAGATAATTGGACAAATTGATTAATTCGTAAAACATATAACGGGGGGTAGAGTTGACTTAAATACGGATGAGATATACCCAATTTGAAACGCTTGAAATCGAAACTGATTTCGAAATTTTAGAATTTGGAAATCAATATAAATGTGATACAGAATCATATTTGGAAGTACAATTGATTCGAACTGTTCACAATGAAAATAACCCGTATATCACATACTGGTTGATAGAAGTACAAGCAGATGATAGTAACAAATACAATAATGAGAAAATGATAATCTCAGAGAATTTACTTTCAACGCTTGTTGTTCCAAAAGCATCTACTTCAACGAAATCCGAATCATATCTTACACCACCAACAGAAGTAAAAGAGACAGAAGAAAAATACGAGTATTCAGCTGAACAAGATGAAATTGATACTGACATAACTCTTATTGTCGAATCAGAGGTAGAGCAAGAAAATTGTAGCTCAGAACTAAACATATCATATGCAAATCTCATCCACGTCAATTTTATGACAAAATAATAATCCTTTAGAAATGAATTTATGTAATTCAATTCAAGTCCTATAGATTAATCTTCACCAAATCGAAATTATAGATTGAAATCAGCAAGTATATATAGAACGAATTACTATACAAATTTGGAAACCATGATGTTAGAAACAGCGTTGTCTTATGACGACATTTCAATTCGACCCACAAAATCACCTGTTGAATCACGTAGTCAAGTAAATCTAGAGTCTTGCCTAATTGGAGATATTACCGTTGAGAATCCTGTAATCAGTGCTCCAATGGATTCAGTTACAGAATCTGAAATGGCTCAAGCTATGGCAGATTCTGGTGGAGTTGGAATTATTCATCGTTATCTCTCAATTGAAGAACAAGCAGAAGAGGTGTCGAATGTAGATGGAATTGTAGGAGCAACAATTGGTATTAACTCTTCGTGGGAAAAAAGACTTGAAATGCAGTTAGATGCAGGAGCCGATTTCATTTGTGTTGATGTGGCTCACGGTCATCTAGAAAAGACATTGGAAGTAGTAAAAGATGCAAAATCAGTTATCGATGTTCCTCTAATGGCAGGTAATGTATCAACAGGTCAAGGTGCTGTTGATTTGGCAAAATCGGGGGTAGACTCCGTTAAAGTTGGCGTAGGACCAGGGAGTCATTGTCTGACGCGTGAAGTAACAGGAGTTGGCGTTCCACAAGTCACGGCATTGAATGAAGTCCGTCAAGATTTGGATTACCAAATTATGATGGGGAATATTGATGAAAATGTGACTGTTGTTGCAGATGGAGGAATTCAAAAATCTGGTGACATGGCAAAGGCACTACTTCTAGGGGCTGATACGGTGATGATTGGAGGTCTTCTAGCAGGCTGTGAAGAATCTGCAGCGAATGTCGTTGAAACTAATAGCGGCGTAAAATACAAGAAAACACATGGAATGGCTTCAGAAGAAGCTCGAGAAGACAATGGTATTGTGACAGATGAAGCCGTTGAAGGAGCATCAGGATATACTCCATATTCAGGACCCGTTGAAAACACTATGGAACAGCTCTCATCAGGTGTTCGTTCTACGTTGAGTTATGTGGGCGCGTTTGAATTAGATACGGCTAGAGAGAATGCTGAATTCGTACGTATCACGCCAAACGTATCGGAACGAAATGGAACGCATGGCGTATATCAAAATCGATAATAGTAAGATTACTATTTATTCTTAGTTACATTACTATATAAAAATAGTAATTTATTTTTTATATTAATTATAGTTAGATATTTAACCCATAGTTTTGTTCATCCAAACATGGCTTCCCGTGGACATGTTATAAAAATCGACCCCGAGCATGAAAAAGAAATATTTTCAAATGTCGTAGAAATTTCAGATGACCCTGTACAGATTGTATTGAATATGCAAATTGAAGAGTCCGTTAATCCTGCCAATAATGTATGGGAAGTAACATACCTAAATGAAACGCCAAACACTCCATTTGGAACGCGTAAACAATTAGAAGAAGGCCTAATACACCAATATCAAATTGATAATTCAGACAATGTAATATCTGATGAAATGTGTATTGAACAGTCTGAAACCCCTGGAAATAAGTGGGAAGAATTAAAAGCTCAAAGAAAGCTAAATAGTAAAAAGGTATCTGATTCTAAAGCACGGGCTTGGGCAGGTCAAAAAACAAAATTGTAATACAAATAGTTTTAAATGGAATTGGATTGTACTAATTATATGAATGATGTAGAGTTGAATATAAAATACAAAATAATTTTTAAAAACAATAATAGTGGGAATGAATATATTTCAGAATTAAACGCTGAAGATAGAACAGAAGCATATTCGAAAGCTAGAAAAAGTATAATGAGTAAATATAATATATCCTCAATTCGAGAATTTGAGTCCTTATGGGAAACAGAAAAAGTTGAAAAACACATCTCTTTTAAAAATAAACCTTGGAATAACAAAAATCAATTATTATCAGATTTGAATTCAATAAATGGGATTCAAAATGTTCATCCACTACCTCAATCAATCCATAATTATGGACCCCCACAAATATTTGTATCTTATAACAAAAATGAATCAGAAAAATTGATAAAATCCCGTATTAAGTCATATTTTAAAGGTTTAATTGTGGAATCAAATAGCCGTAACAACAATATTATAATAACTATCAACCCACATGAATTCACGAAAAACTAGCGAAAATCAGAAAGTATCGTAGCAATTTCGTCTGTTTGATTTCTTGTTTGTTCAGCTAATTCAAGAATTTTCATTAATTCTGTATGTATTACATCTGTGTTTTCTATGCTTTCATCAGAATTTGTTTCTGGAGCGATTTTTATATCAGAACTTTCTAGTGCTGACTTGAAAGCTGATTCTATTTTTTCTTGTGGGATATCTAATTCCGTAGGTTTTGTATCGTGGACGTAATCTTCAAACCCAATATCTTCTATAACTGTTTTTATAGCTGTTTCTAACTGTTCGGAAGACAATTCAACTTCATTGGGTTTTTGCATATCTTTCTCACTAATTAAACGAACCAAGAATGAATCCCAACTTTCTCCATCGGCCCTGAATTCATCTATCTCCTCTTTCGTTACTTCCTTAAGCGAAATTGTTGTCCAGGTCATTTCTGTACTGGTTTGTTACAACCATAAGGGCATATTCCCCGTCAATATTTAATTCTATTGGTCTAATTAATCACCTGAAGCACTTCCAAAAGACATTATAATATTTATGAATAGAAAGATAATATTATAATAATGATATCATCACCATATCCAATCATTGTTGACTGGGATAATTTTTCTGAGAAGCTACAGAACGAAGTGGCAAAGAAATTATTTTTAGAACAACTTATTAGAAATAATTATCCAGAAAATGTTGATGTGTACTGGGAAAATACACATGAATCATCCATTATCCAATCAATTCATGCCGTAAATAATAACGAATTTGGAAACGTTCGAGTAGCCGTTGATATATTAGATGAAAAATCCTGCATGATTAACTTTAGAGCCGATTCAGAGTATATTGAATTAATTGAAAACGATGTTATTGTAGCTAAAAAACTCGTATATACAAGTTCTATTAATATAACAAACCAAAATGCTCATATAATTGCCGAAATATCTGATTTTATTGTCAGTGAAGAGAAAAACGTTGAAAATTAAATATAATAATATTTGAGAAAGGCTTATCCAATATAAATTATAAATTATAAGCATGAACATAATTGTTTGTGTTGATGGAAAAAAGCATAGCAGAGAAGCTTTAAAGACAGCTATTAAAATCGTTAAAAAAACAGAAGGGAAACTAACAATTTTACATAGTTTGACAGCTAACGTAAAAGTCAATCAAAATAACAAAAGAGTAAAAGAATCTTTGGAAGACTCTCAAGATAGAGCAGAAGAAATTATAAATGAAATGAAAGAATATGCGACACAAAAAGACGTAGATTTCACAACGCATATATTATCAGGATATGATTATCCCATACAAGGAATATTATCATATCTTCAAACGCATCATTGTGACCTTGTTGTTATTGGTCACAGGGCGCTTGATGACAAACATGAAAAATTATTTGGAAGTTTTGCAAAAGAGATGATTAGTAAATCACCTGTTCCTGTAACTGTTGTCTCTAATTCTTAAAATATGTAATCATCTTCATGATGCGGTGGGGCAGCATACATATCATCTTCATCAAATTCATCTCCAACTGTATCATCTGTTCTATATGTCGTTAAACCTGCAGATAGTAACTGCTTTATTGCCTCATCATAATTAAGAAATTCTCCATCTTGTACAAGTTTTTCTATTCTAATATCCAAATCATCTGGTATTTCTATATCGTCTAGTATAGCCATATACCATACTCTTATTTTATATCATAATAAAGTTACGCATTGTTGAATTAAATTAAGTTACTATCTAATTTGATGTGAATTGAAATATTGATTTACAGAAGATAAGGCCGAAATCCCCTGAATTTCGTCGTGGATTAGTTTACTTCCACTCTTTTTCAACAAGTATACTCATTTTTGAGGTATCCAATGTAACTTCTTTCTTAATCTCTAAGTCATCTGCAGAATTTATTGTGTAATGATTTTGAAGAGGATATGGTTCAAATTGTGACATAACAATCTCATTTTCTTTTGGGTTCTGAGATATAAATTTCCCTAAGAAAATTCCTTCCGCCTCATTACCAAGAATTTCACCCTCATACATAAACGGTACAACATATTTTGGAAGTTCTCTAATAAACTCATTATATTCTTCGAAAGAATCCAAGTCTACAGACTGCCACTTTTTCTCGAGCCCACTATAACTATCTCTAAATTTATCTAATGTAAGGTCATCCAAGGTCTTTCCGCTATTTTTATCTGTCGGAGGTTTAATTTGGTCTGGTTTTAACGGAGTACGTTTTTCCTGATAATGTTCAATACCTTCCTCTTCTAGTTTGTTCAGGACATTATTCCAAGCATCAGGTTTAAGTTTATTCCCAGAGTGTAAAATATCTTCATCGCTAACAATACCTAATTCAATTCCTATATTTTTAATTTCCGTTTCAGATAAAGGATTTGATTCAGATGCATTTGATACGAGGATTGGTATACTTTCACCGCGATTCCGCAATTCTTGTAAAGCTAATCTATAATCATAACCAGATAATGTTTCGCCAGGAGACTCTATAATTTTTGTATTTGGATAATTCTTATTATCGTAAGTCATTTCCAAAGCTATCCAATATACGATATCCCGACTCGTTCCATCAGCTTTATCTGTAAACCGAGCTTGACCTTCGTAATAATCATAAAATGCACTTCGCCCAGATTCTGATGTCGAACCTCTCCAAAAGGGATAAAAGTCCATTTCTTCAGACCCACTTTTCTCATAAACTTTAGACACACCAACATATTCAACAATGTAACTCTTTAGTTTTTGATTATTAACACGCCTGATTGCTTCTTGAGATATTTCTTTGTCTTGCGTTAGTTCTGTATTGAGAATTATATCGGATAATTCATCCCTCTTCTTTTGCTTTTCTTCCCACATTTTAACGCGTTCTAATTCGTCCTCAACCCAATTATCAAGTATTTCTTCCCATGTATTTCCTTCGATGGGTTCGATATCATTACTCTCTCTTTTTGTAAATGCACCCTGGAATAAATATTCAATTATGCTACTAACGCATTCTCTATGTTTATCACTTGTAAATGATTCTGACCACTCGATAGCTTCTGAAATATCTTCTTCTGTCACATCAGAAATAGATGTATGTTTCATACGGAAATTTTGTGGGTCACAAGGCGTAACAACGGCATCCAAGTCTTTGTGTATTGAACCAACCGTTTTATACTGTCGGTTTTTATTCTGAACTTTATCTGCCGAAAAAAGTTCTTGAGGGGTAGAATCTTCATTGCAAATTAACTCATCAAGCTCTCCTGTAACCTTTCGCATTCTTTTTGCAATTTCATTGAATATTAGGCCTCTTTTTTCTTTGTCATATCTATCTGCAACAGGAGCTAAACCAGCAGGTGGAGTAAAAACATAAACACCGCCCCCAGAATCCAGAACAAACACATGCTCAACTCCACCAGCCATAGAAGAGAATGCTTTAATCCAGTTTTCAACACGAGATTCTATTAACTCTTTATGTTCTTCTGGTAATGGTCTTTTTTTGTATCTCTTATCAATATCGATATCCACAAATAAAGCCCACGAAACAATATCCTCATAATCTGGAAGCCTATCTGAAAAATCGTCCATCCACTCTACCCCATCCTCTTTTTCTTTATAAAATGCTGTTTCGTAATCTTCATCAAGTGCATAACTAATGGTCGTATATGCAGACCTCTCCACATCAGCACTCAAATCGTCAGGGAGTATACTGGGTTCCGACTTATATGAAAATCCATTTTTCCACGCTTTAGAATCTTCATCCTGTACGAGAGACGTATTATACCAACCACTGTGTGAATCTGTTGGAATCCATACTGTTTTCCCACCATTGCACATAGATAAATTCTCATACGCGGGAATATACTTTTTATAATGCTCGTAATATTTCTCGCTCATAATCTGTATATTACTATTGAAGACATATAAATATAGGCATTCGCAAACTTTTCGAATTTTATCAATTCTAATCAAAATCGTATGAATCGTACTCTAATAACTGTAAAACAGCATATACGGATGAAAAAGATTCTGAAGCTTCTTCTGGCGTTATAGAAAAAATAGTAACTTCATCATCTTCATATTCAAAATTACTGAATCCAAACATCATGTTTTCTTCTGTACCTTCAAATTCGATTTTACCAACATATTCATCAATAGATAGTTCTGTATCCATTGAATTTATATCTGTTGTTTGAACAGGCATTTCAATACTATAGTTTTCCCACTCTGTATCTAAATCATTTAAAATATCATGTAAATTTTCATAATTATATGCTTTAAGTTCTTTATCTCCGACTTCCCGAACAGGTTGTGAATGAACCCAAATTTTTTCAATACCATTCATTTCCGTGTTCTCAAACACCGTTAGATAATCAATAAATGTTATTTCTTGAGATTCATTTTGATATGTGAAAGACTTTGTTTTTTCCGAAGAATAAACACTCATATCATCAAAACCCGTTTGCTCTAGTATGAATTCAGGGGCTGTAATCGTATTAGATTCAAATGTATTTGTTCTTTCCGCTAAACTATCTGCTGAAATACATCCAGATAGACCAATTAAACCAATTCCTCCAGATGAGAGTATAAATTTTCTTCTTTCCATATAATATAATTTGAACTACAATTTAATAACATCTTCGCAGTTTTGCATCGGGTTTCGTGTATACATGCATTATGTATATAAATATAAATGGAAAAATAGTCTATGTGTGACTATCATAGAACATAACATACTATTGGTTGTATTATACAGGGTAATCAATAGCAGGAAAACTAATAAAATATATCATACATCTTATAATTCACCACAAAGCTTTCATACTTGTACACTAAATATGCTGTTGCATAACTATGATGAACGAACGAACTACACGATACGCAAGTATTTTGATGACCCTTATGCTCGTAGTCAGCATGTCTGTAGCCTTCGCAGGCGCAGGTGCTGCTGATACGAATGGGGATGACGATTTAGTGGACCTCGAAGATGGGGAACGCTATTGGATGGGACAGACACTAGAATATTCCGCTGACGATATGGAAAATGCTGAAATCGTTGAAGGTGATGACGGTGATTTCGTAACAGAACTATCTGTTGAAGATGATACTGTAGAAATTGATACTGAGTCACTTGACGATACACAGTATGTTCTAGAATACGATTATGACGATGAAGGTACAGATGCAGAAGGAGAAGTTGAATTCGAAATCTCTGAGCAGAGTTTAGAAGTTATTCCTGAGGATTCTCAAGTCCTTAATGCAGACGGAGATGATTCTGACACAGATTTTGAAGTTGACAGCAACCGAGCGGATTTCTACTTCAATGTTTCTTCCGACGACCTTGACGGGGATGAGTTAGAAGATGTATTTGAGGGTGCAGATGATTCAACGGACGATACTGTTGAACTAGCATCTGATGACCTTGCCGCTGACTTCGAAGATATGGATGCTGGAGAATACGAATTCCATTTCGATGTTAACGATAGTAATGCTGAAGACACGGCTTCAGTACTCGTAAATGACGTTGGTGATGCTGTTGTTACCTTTGAAGATAGTACACCTTCTGTTGTTGAAGGTGACCTTGCAGAGCTAACATTTGAATTCGAGAATACACAAAGTGCAGATGTTGTTCTTGGAGATGAAGATGATGATGTCTCTTATGAGGTTGAGTTTGAAGTTGAAGACACAGCAGATGAAGGTAACGTAACAGTTGTGTTTGACACGGCTGCAGCAGGACAAGATGGAGAGGAATCCGTTTATGTCCATGAAGATTCTGAAGGTGATGTGACTGTCGATTACGAAACGGATATTGATGGTTTCACTCTTCTACCAGATTCTTATGGAATGTCTATTAGTGTTGATGATTCTGAGGTTGACCTTGGAACATTAACAATTACAGACAGAAGCACTTCTGAGGTTGTTACAACTCATGTGCTACCAGGTGCTGACTCCGTAAGCGAATTTGACGACTTTGAAGATGCTCCACACGGAGATACAGTTGCGGAAGGAGACCAAGTTGCATTTGGTTTTGAGATGAACGGAATTTATTCCTTCTTTGATGAAGATTACGACCTTTCAGAAGACTCTGTTGATGCAAACAACTACGGCCTTTATGTAACAATTGAAGGCCCTGATGAAACATTCTACTCAGGTCCATCTGAAGTCCCTGTAGATGAAGGAGAGTTATTTGTTGATGCAGAAGAAGAGCAATTCTTCTTGCTGTTCGACGTTGATGATGTCTCTGAAATTGAAGTTGATGAAACATATGATGTTGAACTCACTCTAGATGAAGAGAACGCATACATTGATGATGAAGATGATGTGGAGAATGCATCAACTCAATTCCACACAGAAGAACGTGAAACGGAATTCACGGGAATGAACGATGATGGCGTTATCGAATACGAACAATCTGATGAGATTCATGTCGTAGCTGAGACGAATGCTGCGGAAGGGACGGAAGATAGCTACGTATTCCGAATGACTGGAGATGCTCCAAGCATTAGTGAAGAAGATGTTGTAGTTGCAGATGGCGAATTTAATGGGACTGTTGATGCTGAAGGTCTTGAGGTAGGTGACGAATTCACTGTTGAGCTTCGTTCAGAAACAGGCCAAGAAGATGCTGTCATTGTTGAAGCTGAAGAACCAGAACTAAGTGAGTACAACGTTACAGTAAACGTTGAAAATGAAGATGGAGTAGCTGTTGAAGACGCATATCTTACTGTAGGAGATTATGAAGACACAACGGACTCCATGACCGTTCTACTTGAAGAAGGCGAATACACAGCATCTGCTGTTGCTGACGGTTATGAGGTTGCAGAAGAAACTGTTGATGTTGATGGAGAAGATGTTGAATTGACCTTAGTACTTGAGGAAGAAGATGTTGAAGAGCCTGAAGAATATGAACTTGAGGTTTCAACAGTAGATGAAGATGGAGAAGTTGTTGATGCTGAAGTAACAGTTGATGGTGAAACTGTTGACAGTCCAGCAACCTTCACTCTTGAAGATGGAGATTACTCCGTTGTAGCTTCTGCTGACGGATACGATGAGGCTAGCGAAGATGTCTCTCTCGATGCAGACCAAGACGTTGAACTTACTATGGTCGAAGAAGAAGAAGATGATGATGGTACAGATGATGAAGGTGTAGACGATGAAACAGACGATGTACCTGGATTCGGTATTGCCGTTGCTCTTGCAGCCCTCTTGGGTGCAGCATTCGTTGCAATCCGACGAAACAACTAAAATCGTGTAGACCTGAATTGGTCTAATATTTTATTTTATTTTATTATTCGGTGAGTAACAACTTTTGATTAGGTTTCCGAAAATAGTATGTAGTAATACAACTATATTATTAATTATATGAAAAGTATAGTATTATTTGGAATTCCTGCACCGCCAGAATTAATCATTATTTTTGTAATATTCATTTTAATATTCGGAGCTAATAAAATACCTAAGATTGCTCGTTCGGCTGGAATGTCTATTGGAGAATTTCAGAAAGGAAAAGAAAAGGCTGAGAAAGACTTAGATAAAATGAGAGAAGAATTAAGTGAAGAAGAAGAGGAAGAAGAGGAAGAAGAAAATGAATATTAAGTATTAGAGTAATTTCTAAATGCTTTTTGTACAGCAGCATGAGCATCATCATTTTGATTTAAGTTACAGCTAAATACGCAAATTTTGAAATCTGTTATATAATCTTGGATATTATTCACATGATTTTTGAATTTCTGTTTTTCTGAAAAATCACTTTTATCAGGATTTAATACATCTAATATACTTCTTTCATCTCCAAAAATGTATATTATAGATTCTGAAGGAACATGTATATTTGAGACATATTCTAGTCCATATTCTAATGCTAAGTATTCAGCTTTTGTATTAGAATGAATATCTGGTCGTATTTCATTATGAGAATGAATTATTTCATCGTTATACTTTTTAACCACACAACCTATTGCCCCAATAGTTTCATCTTGGATTTTTTTAACGCCGCCGTCAAATTCTATAAAATAACTTTTTTCTGCCACAGGTATTTGTAATTTAGTAATTCAAATATATCTATTTTTTGTATTTTCAAGTAATACTTATAATCAAATACTACATATCTAACATTGATGGTGAATAAAAAAATTGCTGTAGCGTTGTCATTATTGCCTACAGGTTGGATTGGAATACATCATGTGTATTTAGGTCGTAAGATTAGGCCTTTGTTATATATTTTATTTGTATGGACAACAATTCCGATTATTTTATCTCTTATAGATGGAATTAAATTATATAGAATGAGTACTGAAATATTCTTACAAAAGTATGGAAGTAAATCTGAACAAACAAGTTTTTATATTAGGGAACTGGAAAAATCTGGAGTTATATCTAAAGAAAAAGCAGAAGAAATGGTCAGAAATAACATAAATTCAGATGAAGATTTTGATGTGGACGAGATAGTGGAAAAAAATGAAAAAGAAAAAGAAGATTCTGACTCTAACAATAGAAGTAACGTGAAAAATATTGAACCTGATTATTCTGATTATTATGGTCCTTGGCAGAATAAATAAATCATTATCGCCGTACCTTTTTTATTGTTTGAGGTATTACAATTATAATACAGATGATTAACAAAGAAACTTTTGAAAATATCGACACTACATTTGTAGTTGGAGCCATAATATTAGCTTTAATAGCTTTAATTGGATTTCTAGCTGCTTTTGGCGTCGGATTTGTAGATTTGGGAGATGAACAAGATTTTGATTATCCTGAATGGGCTGACGAGACGGGTATTACAGATATAGATGCTATGATGCAATCTCAATCACAAGAATTGCAACAAAACACATATACGCTTGATGCTGACGTAGTTGGTGAAGTTAGCGGAGAAGAACAAGTAAGTTCTTTAGAATATAGATACGACCCCGACCAACAACGTTCTGTAGGTGTTCAAACATTAGATGAATCTTCGATAGAGACCTATGCAAAATATGATGTTCAGGAACAATTCTTTGCGGAGAATTTAGGGACAGATAATGAAACTTTTGACCGTTCGCCTAATCAACAACCACCATTTACAGGAGATTTAGAATTTGCTGAATTCCTCAGCATTATAGATGTAGAAGCAACTGATGTCGTTGAAGCTCCTGATGGAGAAGATGCTGTCGTATATGAATCAAGTGGTGTAATGGATGAAGAGCTTGCTGAAGAAGTTGAAGTTGAGGGAGAATTCCATTTAAGTGAAAACGGGTATTTTGTGTTTTTAGAATTAGATATTGATGAAGGAGAAGCTGAATTAACTTCAGACCAAACATTAGAGATACATAGCGTTGGTGAAACAACTGTAGAAGAACCTGAGTGGGTTGAAACAGCAAGAGAAGAAACTGATGAAATTGATATGGAGGAAGATAATATTGAGGAAGATATTGATATAGTTGACCCTGAAGATGATGAAACGAATGGCGCTGAAAATAACGAAACGGAATAATATAAGAAAATTTATGTGAGGTAAAATTACTATTTCTTTGAATATTTTATCCAAGAACCGTTAGTTTTTATTCTTTGACGTAAATCTAATGCTGTCGCTACTTTCTTTTTTAACCTTTCATCTGATGGCGTTGGACCAGATGAGTTATGCATAATTGATTTTGTTTTATTATATTCCTCGTATACAATATCGGGATGTGGTTTTGGATATACTGAACACTGTTTTAATATTTCTATAGTTGATTCATCGATTTCTTCACCACCCATATCATTCATATTACATAATTATTATATTACCAAGTATATATATTATTCTAAAATCAAAGATATATTTCCATTCTAGCGTTCTTAAATGTTATGATGCAATAAATTTATTAATTTGTATCCTCCGCTATTTAAGCTAGGGATATCACTATTATTAGTTTTAAATAATTCACTTATTTGTTCAGGATTCAATAATCCATGGGCATAAGCCATTGTATTGGAATCAATATAACCCGAAGAACCCACTTTATAATCTTTTATTATGTATGGATTATCATCACCGAACAGTTCCGAATTTAAATTAAATTCATATTTACTGAGAATTACATACCCAATTTCATCTACAGAATAGTAATCTTGAATCCCATCTTTGAATCTACTAATCGTAGAACGTTTATGTGAATGATTTTCGTAAACATACTTCTTCATTCGGTTTAATACATCTTTATCTTTTCTTAGTAAGTGTGAGACATCGCTATTAACAATATGAACTACTACAACATTTTTTCTTTTTGATAGCTCTTTAACAGTCATATAGCCTTCGCTCGTAAGATATTTTTCACCTTTTCGCAATTCTAATTTATTTGATTTAATATACTCTGCATCTGTTGCATCAATAATCTTCGCAAACGAATCAGACATTTTTAATGCATTACTTCTATAGCTAGAAATTTCTTTATCATTTTGTAGAGAAGGGAAACTTGCCCACATATACCAAAACGCGTCAGATAATTCATCATTTGCGTGAAATGTAAGGATAGTTCCGATATCTTGGCAGAAATGTCGTTTTCTACTGTAGATGTAATAATTTCTTTGCGGTTCAATAGATGTCATATTATTCAACGCACAAAGAATGTCATTTTGTTTCCGTGTCAATGGGCAATATAAATCTATATTATCGCCTTTTATCTCATTTCGAACCATAATTGGATTGTTATCTTTGGAACGGTATTCACGGAATTTTTCGCCCACAAATTGAGACATTATATTTTCTTTTCTAAAATATTTAATATAATCTTCTTCCATGATATGGAATATGCTTGTATTTTTATTTTTTAGCAATTCAGTTGCCGTCATTTCCCCGTTTGAGGTTGTATATAGATTTGATTTATTCTCATCAATCCATTCATTAGCTGTATACACATTATCAAGGTCAGATATGTACTTGTATTCTTTTACTAAGACATTAGCAAATTGAATATATTTAGAATCTATCTTGGAATCACGAAGATTGCGTTCAGAGTTGGATTTAAATACGATTAGCGTAATTTCAGGATTTTCATTCAACCAGTTTCTTATTTCTTTTAGCTTTTTATTTTTCGTTCCACGATAATAATGTATAGTTAGGTTCCTATATCGCGTAATATTAGATTTTGTGTTTGAACTACGGTAAAGTAAATTTTCTGTTTCATCTGACAAATCATTTCTGTCAATGTATTTTTTAATTTTTGATTTACGTTTCCAATCTATATGCATTTCAAGATAGTCATATAGTTTTGAATTGGGTAATTTGACAACAACATTGTTTTCATTAACTTCGAGTGCGGCTCTTAGCTTTGTTTCATTAACACTAACAGCAAAGTATGTATCTCCATCATAATCATATTTGGAATTCTTGTAGATTAATTTCCAGAGCGTTGTTTTTGTTTTATTATCTGATATATTTTTTGTTAGTTTTCCTGTATAAGTATCAACGTAAGAAGCTAACTGGATGTATATCTTAGCTTCTTCATCTGAAATTCTAAATTCAAAAAAGTTATAAATTGCACTTTTGAATTTTTCAACATCTTTTTTAGAGTTTGGGAGACCGAAATAGTTAAGAATAGACATAAATTCATTTAATAAGTCTACATTTTTAAACAAATCCTCAGGATTATCCAACTTATCAGATACATTATGGTATTTATTAGCAAGAGAATTACTAATTTTGTAGAAAATGTAATTCCAGAACTCTTTATTAGATTTCAATGAGTCTCGCGTACCTGTAGGTTTTGGTAAGCAAATATCATAATTACCAGACAATAATTTTTCTTCTGTTAAATCATCTGAAGTGACCATTTCTGAATATGGAATATACATCTTTTGTCTATCTTGGGTCATTGATTGGTATTCAGAATCCTCTACGGGCATTAGACCTTTGTTTGGTCCTTCAATAATTATTCCATTTTCATTTTTTAGTCGAATATCTACATCATAAGGCAAATCAAAATCAGATTTTTTTATTAGACTATTACGTCTAATTGGAGAATTAATAAGTAAAGTAATTTTTTCTGATTCTATTCCAGAAATTGCTGTATAATATTCATTATCAATTTCTACATAGAAATCCTCTTCACTATATTTATCTCTGAGTCTACTAGTTCCGTAATCTTCCGTGAATACAGAGCCATCTTCGTGATGTTCTTCATACATTATTGGGATTTGGGCCCACTTTGCGTGTTTTTCGACCCATTCCATAATATCTCCAGATTCAATTGACGGTTTGATAAAGAATTCAAAACGTGTTCCGTAATCATCTTCAGAAAGTTTGTTTTCTAACTGATTTTCTTTATCAATCTCAACTTTTCCTGGCTTCCAGATTCCATTTGTTGGAGGATTGTTATTTTCTCTGGAATTGGTATACATAATAAAACCGCCATCTGTCCCAACAAGCTTATAGCAAGCTAAGAAACCCATTCCATATTTGCCAGATAATGAGCCATTATCACGGCTTTGTGAACGTCCAATAACCGTTAGAACTTCATCAATAACTTCTCTACTTATTCCAATACCGTTATCTTGAATAATTAATTTATCTTGGTCTCCTTCTATAAATTTAATATTTATAACAGCCTCATCGGTTTCTAAATATCCGTTATTAATAGCTCTCTTGATAGCTGTTAATCCATTTTGCAACGGTTCACGAATTCCTGCTTCGGGGCTCTCATAAATATCATCAGCTAATCTTTTAAACACAGCGGCATTTTCAAAATCAAAGTTAATTGATTCGCCTCCTTTAAGTGTTGTTTTATTTGTTATACTACTAGCTCCGATTTGATATTCAATTTCATCATTTACGGACATATTATGACACTATCCTCTTACTGGATAGAACAATATATGAATCAAACGAACAAAAAGGTTTTTATTTGATTCTCTTAACTAACAGATTCTTACAAAAGATAAGGCAGAAAGCCCACGATTTTAGTCGTGGCGTAGCTCACTTGCGTAAGTAAATCTAAAGTTTTATGACTTTTTTATCACTTTCGGAACAATTATAGAAATTACATATCGTTTTTTGACTTTTGTGTATAGGTCTGACAAATTCAATTGATAAAATCTCAATTTCATCATATGGAACATTATACTTATCAATGGCAAACTCTTTTGCATACTTCTCAGCAATATCTTCAACATTCACATTCATATTATCTTTATATAGAAATTGATGGGAACAATTGCTTAAGCTACCTGGAAGCGAACATACGACTCGATAAATGCCGCATTTTCTCATCATATAATCAAATGTTATATTGGCATATATAAAATAATTACTATTTCAACATCATACAACTTGACGTATTATATTATTCTATGCGTTTTAGAGAAAAATACCGAAACATTTATATGGGACTGCCACATATTAGTCTAATAGCCAGTTTACTGGCGTGGATACATATGAAATATACGCAATCCCACTCCGTCATGTTTGCTTTTGCTAATAAGGAGCGGGCTGCATTTGCGGCTTTTAAAGCCGCATAACCACGCCACTTCATAATGTTGCCTGTCTCCTCTTAAATTGGAACATTTTACGTTCTGCATGCAACAGAAATGAGGTATCACAAAAACCATAATTGAAACACCAAAGATGGTAATCTCACAATTGGCGGATGTGAGACGGGTGATAAACTCGGCAAAAAGCAATATGAAACCTATGGGGCTGTAGCTCAGTCTGGCAGAGTGCCTCCTTTGCAAGGAGGATGCCAAGGGTTCAAATCCCTTCAGCTCCACTAAATCCGCTGCTCGCGGTTAGTATGCGTTTGTACGTTCGTGGTTTGAATCCACCCGTATGTTCGAAATGAGTAATCGCACATTAAATCAGAGAACTGGTCATTCTCTGTATTTGCTCTGTGCGTACCTGTAGTGAGATGGTCTAGTCTGGTCTAGGACACGTGGCTCATAACCACGAGGCCGTCAGTTCAAATCTGACTCTCACTACTTTTTATTTTAAATCATATCATATTATCATTAATTATTGCTGATGTAGTCTAATTGGAAAGACTACTGATATTATCAGTCGATGAAGGTTCGATTCCTTCCTCAGCATTTATGGATTTAGACCATGAATCCGAAATAATCGTTGAATCATTAGACGACCTTATTTCGGTATACGAAAGTATACAGGCTTCGGATTCCATTGATTCGATTGCAAAAATGGATGCCGATATGAAAGTAACGACATTAAAATCAATCAAACGAGATGTACAAAGGTATGGATAATGTAAATATATTAAATCTGCAGTACTTCGTGGGCTGGTAGCATGGTCAGGTACTAATGCGGCGGGCTTTTAACCCGACAATCGTGGGTTCAAATCCCACCTAGCCCTTGAAAATTGTAAACGAATAAATTACTTGCCGAGGTAGCTCAATTGGTAGAGCAATCCGCTGTTGACGGATAGGTTCGCGGTTCGAGTCCGCGCTTCGGCGTTTAACTATGTTAACAGAAATTAGAAACGGACTATTCATTGGAAGTATTCATGCGGCCAGAACTGCTCCTGATGATTATGTTTCCGTGACACTGATAGAACATGAAGTACCGAATACAGAATACAAATGTCCTCTAATTGATGGCGTCGGGAATTCACAGGAAGAGTTTGAGGAAGCCGTTCAATTAGTTAAGCAAGCACGAGATGAACATGATGATGTTATTGTACATTGCCACGCAGGTTTGTCACGTTCCGTTATAATAACAGCAACCGTGATTGCTGAAAAAGAGGATATGAAATTCAATGATGCAATACAAGAAATAAAAGATGAACGAAGACTAATAATGCCACATGGAGCTTTGGTTGATATGGCTCTTGCGTACTTAAATCAAGAATTGTATGAGCCAAGTTTCCATCGGAGATAGTTAAATTTATTAGTTTGCATTACGGATATTGAGTCGTAAACGTATAGTTTGCGTTTGTACGGGCTTGTAGCTCAGTTTGGTAGAGCACCTGAATAGGTATGGCTTGGGTTCAAATCCCAACAAGTCCATGATGGGGATGTTAAATGGGTAGGAATAAAACAAAACTATCCGTGCGCCCAACGGTGGCTGAAAGCCTCTGAATATGCTGTAGTTGCCTTCAATGAGTAGTAGCCTGAATAGGGCGAATCTGCCAGCCATGATAACTCAGCTTGGGAGAGTACCGCACTGAAGATGCGGCTGCCCTCGGTTCAAATCCGAGTCATGGCATACATTTTAATCAAATCAATAATTAAAAGCGGTATGCTTTTACCGTACCTAATCTTAAATAACAAATATGTTAGATGACTTACGAGATTTGTATGATAATGCATCAATGATGACGCCAGGAACAACATTCACATATAGAAATTATACACTGGAAAAATCAGGGAGTGCAAATTCCCCACCCGTGGAACATTCTGAGTATATGATTCTTAATGAAGAAGGCACACGAGTTGAAAGTTTCACTATTGGTGCATTTGAATCATTTAATGAATTCCAATACAAATTAGATGAGCTTATTGATTACGCTCCATCGGATATTGAAGACTGGCTTTCAAGAAACGATAATAATTAATACATTTAGGGTTGTAATCTGAAGGAATTGTATGTACATTCCACAAGAAAGGTCTGAAAAAATAGTTATTTTATGTTATGATGAAAAAACAGAAGAGTCGTATTACACTATAGGAATATTTAAAGACCAAGTTGATTCTGACTATATTAGAGCAACTTGTATCCTTCAAGATGGTAGAGATGAATTACAGAAAATTCATAAGGAAGATGTCTATGAGGACACACCATCTAATCGGGACAAAATTGATGATATGCTTCGTCTATTTTATCTATCGGAGTAATTTTAAATAGCACATAATTTTTAATATTATTTACAATCTTATTATGGTATACTGAATCGCAAGATTTATTATAATGTGCGAATTATCTATGTTTGTATAATATAAGAATACGGTTGCCGACATAGCTCAGTTGGTAGAGCACCTCGCTGTTAACGAGGCGGTCCCAGGTTCGAGTCCTGGTGTCGGCGCTTTTATATAAAGCAGAAATTCCACAACTTTCACCGTGGAGTATCTCAATTCAAAATTTCTAATTCCATTAAAATAAGAACGATTTATTGTTTTCAATGCTTCAAAATATTGTGAGCAGTAATTATTATATTTTAAATTGGTTCTGCTTCTGGTTGGGTGTAAATAACGCTGTCAATATTAGATACTAATTCTGTATGATTATGGAAATGGTAGACGGAATTATGGTTTATGACATTATTGTGTTTTTTATTATCTGATAACCAATCTGGTTCGTTAGATATGTAAACAGCCTTAGAACCCACACTTATAGCAGCCTTCACATCACTTGTGGCGCTATCACCAATATGAGCAAATCTATGTTGGGGAACACCTGTCTTTTTAATAATATGTTCTAAAGTAGGTGATTTACCTTCTTCATATGTTACCGTATGGATTTCATCAAACCAATTATGTAATTTCAGTGCATTAATTTTCGGCTGTTGAACAGATATGTCTCCTAACGTAACTAAATGCATTTCATCTGTTGTTTTTTCCAGTACATTTAGCATTTCAACAGAACCAGGAATAAAACCTTCTTCAGCATACTCTTGTTCTGATTTGAATGTAGATGCACCAATATTATAAACTCTATCCCGATGTTCTTTAGTTGAGTTTGGAACAAGTATTCGTAATGCTTCAACGAATGATTCAGGATATCTTTCTGGTTTTACTCCATACTGTTTTACACGTTGTTTATCTATCTTTTCTAAAACTTCCGTTGCTTCTTCAAATTTAACGCCAAAATTCTCAGAAACAAATCTACCAAACTCTTGAGAAGATTGTTGATAATATTGACTAGTATGTATTAGTGTATCATCTAAATCGACGGATACTACATCAAATTTAGTCATGCATGTAATGTATAACTACTAAGTAAAAAACACTTTGGTTTGTTTTATGCATTTTCACTAGATTAAAACGCCAAATATTAAATTCAATCGATATTTTCAATTTCAGATATTAAATCTCGGCGACAAATGTCGAAATCAATAGAGTCTGTATTAGATAATTCATATAGCTCATCATCTTGGATTGTTTTTCCTAGATATTCAGAAATAATACTAATTAAGGCAATTGCAATTGTGTCGGAAGAATAGTCGAAAGATTCATACTTAATTTTATCCAATGTTACGTTTGCCATTTCATACGTTTTTTCAGGAACGTCTAAAATATAGTAGTAAATATAAAGATATTGAATTGGGTCGTCTGCATTACGATTAATGGTTGTAGCATATTGTTCTACATTTTTTTCAACATCATATGTTTGAAATCCAATTGGTGTATCAGGTTTTTTTGAATTTATTATGGCATCACATATTAACGTTTGATAAGCCATAATATCAGGTTTTTCCCGAGATATTATGAGTAATTGATTCTCATAGAATGTACATTTTTTTATGTTATGCTTAGCTTTTGTCTGGTTTTCTAAAAATTTAACAATGTCTTTGTATTCTTTTTTTATAAATGACGGTTCTGATTCATAATTAACGTCCATATTATATTATTAATATACTTACAATAATATCTTTTGGTATTTAATATATTTTTAAAATGTAAAAAAATATAGGGTTGCCTTTTATTCATTTATGTAATGAGTATTTCAGAATCTGCTGCAGAAAAACTCCATTCTTTAGGAGATGTTATTAGTCCAAAATCAAATGAGAATAATAATGATGATTGTAAAGAAGATGATTGTGGTTGTTCAATAGATTCTATTGAGTCAGCAATAATAGCTCGTTCAGAAGCCAACGATGAAGTTGGAGAACGCCTATCAAAAAACATTGATGTTGAAGAAAAAGCTGAAGAAGATGCTAAAAATGTTGATGATGATACAGACTTAGAAGAATTAAAGCGAAAACTTAGTGCGTCTGTTGAAGCTGAGATAAATTCTAATATTAGTGTCTATCGTAAAATCGTATCAAATAGACTTGAAAAAACTAATCCAAGTTGGGCTTGTGGATTAGATGAAAATGAAATAATCAGCACTATTGATGATATAATAAAATTTTCAATGAACGTATGGGTAGATGAACATCTTGATGATTACGTAAGAGAAGTTCAGTCTAACACATCTAAGCAACTAAATTTACCATTATTACTAGTTGGAGGTTCTTTAGCATATGGTGTTCTTGAACGTATTGCAGCAGATGTTATAAGAGAACATGGAAATAATGCGGTAAATTGGCTTTTAGAAAATACTTCTATAAGTTCTGCAGAACTTAGCGATGCAATTTTTGTTGTGCTTCGAGCAATGGTGGGAGCATAGATGCCTTAAATGTTTTATTATTGATTTTTCTTTAAAATTTACGTTAAAAATTCTATTCTAATATAATTGAATTCATATTATATCTCCGAAAAAAATATATGTTAATTAAATGATTTTATATTATTGAATGTTGTCTATTCCACATAGTAATGTTTTTGAATTTAATATAATACCTAAAAGCAAAAAGCAAATCATAAATTTTTTATCAGTTTTAATATTGTTATACCTAATGCAGATATATTTTAATCTTGTTGTAATAATACTTGTCGTTTTTAGTTTACTCTCTCATGAGCTGGGTCATTATTTTGCATTGAAAGCTTTAAAAATTAAAGTGCATAAAGTCCATATATCTCTTTATTCGAATAATTATATAAAATACGGAGATATAAAATCGCCAATAAAAGGCATATTCAAAACAATATCTGGACCTCTATTTGGAATTATTTTTCCTTCTTTTATATTAATAGGTATTAATATATTTAGTAGTGTTTCTACATATACAATAATAAATTCGATTCTTCTGATTAGTATAATACAGTTTTTAAACTTTCTTCCATTAAAACGAAATACAGATGGAGACCAATTGATATCTTATATGAGGGAACTTTAATATAATTTATTATAATGATTTGATAATTAATGTAAAGATTTAGGTAGGGGGAATACTATACTATTTATATCGATGATGCTATCCGATACACAAATTAGAGAACGTATTGAAAATGAAGAACTAGGCGTAACGAACATTGAGGATTTAGACGAACAGTTGTCCCCTTCTGGAATCGATTTACGAGTTGCATCTGATTATACGCGGCCTGCAACGGGAGAAGTTTTCGATGCGACAGAAGAAGTTTCTCAAAGAATCAGAATTCGACCTGGGGAATTCTATCTGTTGCATACTGTAGAATCTTTAATTATACCAGATGATTTACATGCAGAAACATCAGAGCTTATGAGTAGAGCTTTAGAAGGTGTAAGTGTTGCTTGTGGTGTCGTTGACCCAGGTTATTCAGACACGTTAGTATTGGGCGTTAATAATCGGTCTGAAGAATCTGTTTTGTTAAGACCAGGAGATAAAATTGTGCAAGTTACGTTCCAAGAATTAGGAGAGCCTGCGGAATCCACATATGATTCATCGGAAAGTAGTTTACCGTAAATTAAAACTACCTATCAACTTGACTCTTCCTTTTATTTTTGGTAATAAATAGTGTTTACTAATTTTAGAAACACTTAAGACATATCATTACAGAGTCTGATTGTATGTCTAAAACAAAAGAATTAGGAGAGATTTTTCAATCTGTTACGGGAACAGATACCGTAAGAGAATCACAAGAAGAACAGATTAAGAGAGCAGCTGAATCTGATGACCCTGAAGAAGCTAGAGGGCTACCAACTACAGAAGTAGACTGTGAAATCTGTGATAACGATACTGCCTATTATTATCTCCAACAGACTAGAGCCGCTGATGAACCCGAAACACGGTTTTTCATTTGCACAAGTTGTAATACAACATGGAGAGAATATGATTAAATCGGCCTGTAATATTATACATCTAGAAATCTTACTAATCCAGTAAATGGAATTTGATTTAGAAAATCCTTTAGTTTCTGTCGTCATTCCTTCTTATGATATAAATGAATTAGAATATCTAGATGTTAGTATAAATAGTGTTCTTGACCAAGATTATGAAAATTATGAGGTGATTATTATAACAGAAGGAAAAGACTTGAAAAGAATCATAGAAAAGCGTTTTAGTACGTATGAAAAAGTTAAAATACATCAGATAGAAAATGATTCTGGTGGCGTTTCTAGAGCTAGAAATGCTGGAATTGAAAAATCCGTTGGAGATATAATTGCTTATTTGGATAGTGATGCTTATGCTGAACCAGATTGGCTGTACAGATTAGTAAACGCGTATAAAGAAACAGACGCCATAGCCGTTGGTGGAAAAGCCGTACCAACATATGAGAAGAATAAACCGTGGTATTTACCCGATGAATTTTTATGGTTAGTTGGAGTTACGCACAGAGGGCATCCAGAACACCAATCATATATAAGAAGTTCTTTTGGCTGTAATATGTCTTTTCGAGCAGATGTTATTCGTGAATTGGGTGGCTTTGATGAAAATTTAGGTAAGAACCATGGTTATAACTTGCAGGGAGAAGAGCCAGAGCTAGGAATACGTTTAGAAAAAACATTCGGTGAAAAAATGTACTATGATGAAAGAGCTTCCGTAGCGCATACCGTATCTAAAAAACAATTAAAACTAAAGTGGCTTTCTAAAAGAGCTTATCTTCAAGGTAGAACAAAAGCTGCAATTGAGAAAAAATCTAAAGATGATAGCTTATCTACAGAAAAAAATTATCTATCTATGTTGTTATTTAATTCTATTCCTAGATACTTTAAAAATTCTTTTATTAGTAGAAATAGGGCTGAAAATATTGGCCATCTATTTTCTACTGTGCTTTTTATGAATTTAGTTTTTATTGGATATTTAGAAGAATCTCTTAAGCGTTATTTATACTCATAGTTCTTGTTTGACGGCTTCTTTAAATTTATAATTGAACTGTTTTATATCGAATGATTCAACGCTTTCTCGAATTTCTAGAGAGTTATATTCCACTCCATTATTTTCAAATTCGTCAATAGCGTTTTGTAAATTCCCCCGTTCATATAAAATACCTGTTTTATTTTGATTAATATGATGAGATGTAAAGCCTTCATCAACGCCAATTACAGGTGTTCCTGAAGCTAATGACTCCACAGGTACAATACCAAAGTCTTCTTTGTACGTAGGCATAATAGTACACTTAGCGTTTTTTAGAAGATTAATTTTATCTTTTTCAGAAACATATCCTTTGAATTCGATATTTTCGTTTGCTATTTTTTCGAGATGTTTCTTATTTGTTCCTGTGCCAGCAATAATAAGCTTTTTATCTGGGTTTAGATTAAAAACATTTATGGCGTCTTCTATTCTTTTACGTTCTTCTAATCTTGAAATTATTAAATAAAAATCACGCTTTTCATTTTTAGATACAATAGAAAAGTCATCTATGTTTATAGGGGGATGTATTACTATAGAATTAATGCCCCAATATTGTTCAATTCGTTTTTGCACAACTTCACTATTTGTAATATACAAGTCTGTAAATGGTAGAGTGTGATGTATCAATGTCCGTAATATTAATGAATAAATTCTTGTAATTCGGCTTTTTCCTTCTTTACTATAATAATCGTATGCGGTATGGGGTGGATGATGTACGTATCTTATTATACGTTGGCCTTCTCGAGGCACGTACCAGCTAGCTTCATTCCCTGAAAATATTATTGTTTCATAATCATATAATTCGGGTCTATACTGCCATTTCCAGAAATGATATAAATCTCTTAAAGCTCCTTTTCGATTGAATAAAGAAGAAAATTTTGAATTGAATAAGGTTTTATAATTGATATCATCTTCTGATAACGCTTTATCTTTTGATAATCCGACATACAATGGAGCATTGAAACATCTTGCAATATTCTCAGCTACTCTTTCTGCACCACCCCTCGTTGATAAATTCCCATGAACAACAGCTATTTCCTTTGACATTGTAAAATGGTTTATTCTAATAAATGTTAACTATTTCGCCCTATTATTAAATTAGATTATACTGCCTGTTTTGTGCAACATTATGTAAGAAGTTTGCAGAAGATATATTTTCTTGAACGTGACAGTATAGATATAGAGCATTTTCACCTAATGCTAAAGTATAATCACCATTCATAGAAGCTATAGGATTTGTGAAAAAGAATTCATCTAAACCATAAACTGTTTGAATTTGAGCAGGATGTCCTTCTGTAGCGTAACCAATTAAATTAGTTCCGTCATCTCCACGTAGTTCTTTTGATAGTTGTTGATTTAGTAAATCAAGACCATGCAAGTCTGTTCTATCTGCTACCGTAAATTCGATATCGTTTATTATCATTGGGGAACGATTCATTGGTTCCTTTGCAATCGTATTTCTGATTTCCGTTGTCGGATTAACATGAGGGTTTCTAAGTGTATCACTATCACAATACCCATGAAGCCATGCATAAGATTGTACGTAGGGCGTTACCGATTTGTACATATCCATAGAAAAGTCATTATCTAATTGTTTTAATCTGTATTCAAACTCAGGCTGCGTTAAGAATTCGATATTACCTATTCTAAGTAAACTTGATATTGAATATGTTTTTACGGTTTCACAATCTGGCCTAGCATCATATACTAAAGCAGATAATGAAGATTGTCTAAAAGATTGAAGAGCTTTTCCGATTGGAGATTTTGATTTCTCCCACATTTTCTGTATGTCTACATCTCTTTGTTTGTATTTTGTAGAATTATAACAGTGTTTTCCTACAATATATGAGCTTAATGTCCTATATTTTTCTCGGTTTTCTTTCGACATTGACTTTGCTCTCATAGAGTTTGCTCTATACATTTCAATCGGCGTATACTCCGCTAGATACATTTCTGGTTCGGCTGTTGTACCTAGATTACGTTTTACGCTGCTTTCTATATACTTTCTTTCTACGGCGGGATTTTCAATCTCTTTGAGCGTTTTAAAGCTTATAATAGTATCTGGAGAGGTGAAACAGATTGCAGACTTTTCTGTCATTCCAATTTTAGCTCTTAATCTTCCTAATCTCTGAAGAAAACGTGATGAATTAAAACCAGTAAAAACTAATCGTTCTACATTACCAATATCAACGCCAACTTCAACAGTACTGTTAGCTACGAGTACATCTGCTTCTTTTAATTTTTCATGTAAGTTTTCAGATTTCAGTCCAGAGACGGCTTCAACTTGAATATCGTCATTTAATTTATAACGAAGTGCCATTTGTACTTGATTAACTTCAGCTACTCCATCTAAAATAATTATAGACCTTTTTTCACTAACATATTCACAAAGTTCATCAAAATTGGGTTGTTCCAAAAGTTTATCTTTTGTTTGAAACGGGCGTCCAGATATAAATTGCGTTTCAACATGAGGCATTACAGGATTGTATGGCTCTTCTTCAATATTTTGAATCTCTGATAGAGGCTTACTGTCTTTTTTTGAGTCAATACGGTAATAAAAATCGTCTTCTGGGCGACCAAATTTATTTTGAAGATGTTTATCTAGCCATTCTTCAGGCGTAGCACTTAAAAATACAAATTTCTTAAGTTTACACCGATTACTATTTCGATGATATAGAGTATCTAGTTCTACTATTAAAGAGTTTCTTCCTTTTGGTCTAGCATTATGAAATTCATCAATAATAGCTATGTCAAAGGCCTCAATCTCTTGTCGAACTTCGGCTCCGTAATATTCATCACGTAATATGCTTAAGAAAATGTCAGGATTGGTGAGTACATAGGAGGGTCCTTTGTGTTTATTTGCTAGATTAAGAGTATTTTTAACTTGCTGTTTATTATTTAAATTAGCATTTTTAAACCTTCCTGATTTCCGTCTCTTTTCACGGGTTTTTTGCATTGAGTCAGCCGTTAGTTCTTTAATTAATACGGATTTATCAGAGAAATAATTATTATACTTTTCTTCTAAACCTGTTCTTTGGTCCGCAATAAGAGCGTTCGTTGGATAGATAACGATAGAAGTCATATCATTTTTCATTGTGGGTATAAACCAACTATCCGATTTTCCTCCACCAGTTATTGTTGAATTAATAGCAATGAATCTATCTTTATTTTCTATTAAATTTTTCATTTCTAATTGATGTTTGTATGGGGGAAATTGCGGATGCTCATCTACATCTGGTAGCCATTCATCTGTTTTTTCTTCAATTTGTCTTAGAGCTATTCCATCGATATTTAGCGTTGTTTCTGTATTTGAAAACATAATTTACCTCGTATTATTTATTGTATATATTTGGCTTCTTGTAACAATTGCTGATAACATTGGGTTCCGTATAGATTCAAATGTTTTACTTGAGTCATTCCCAAATATCTCATATGTTTCTACCATACATTGAGCGAATTTGTGTCCTTTACCCCCTTTTTCTAGGTCTATCGCTTTTAAATCAAGTTCATCAATGTAACTTAATTCCTCTGTAATTGAATTAATTACTTCTTCTTTACTATTAAACATTCCCATTTCAGATAGCTTATCCCATACAATATTCATAGTTGTATTAGCGACATCAACATCACTCCTTGGTAAGATATTACCGAGATTATCTGCAATTTTCTGTGATTGTAAAAGCAATTCTTGTGCATATATATCTTCTTTTGCTGCTATAGAATCAATATTAATTGCATTTCTAGCTGCTTTGATTTGTTCTTTAGAATTATTAGATAACATATGCGATGTTTTCATATGTATTTGAGAACCAGGAACAATAGATTTGTCTTGTATTAGTCCATACATCTTTAATGTCATTTCTGGATTTGATGTATAATTACTCATCTGAACTAGACGGTCTAATATTTGCAATTTATCAGGAATACTTCTAATAGACTTTCTATGACTTAATAAATCTCCATATTCTTTCATATCTGGTCCATAATCCACTAGCCCAATATCTTCATGTTTACAGTTTACTTGAAATTGAGGTTTAGTAGTGATAGAAATATGGACTCCACTCATAAGAGCAGCCGTAGTTGCACAGATTGCTCCACGGATTCTATTGTATTCTGAGTTGTTTGGTAGATTTACTATGCTAATTGCTTCATCATATTTACTACCGATACTATATGCACCGTTTCTATCAGCTAGTGAATTAATTCCTTCTTCTTGTTTTAGATAGTTTTCCATGTATTCTTTATAAATTTCACTAACTTTCTCAAATGATAAGTTATTTCCATAGTCTGAGAACATAGTCGTTTTCAAATACTTAAGAATCTGCGTAAATCTTGTATAAGAGCTAACAGAAATAGAGCTAGGTGAGTATACCGATATAAACAGTCTATCCCTATCTGATTCATGGTTAAAATCTATTTGTTGTGCCCGTACTGTAAGAGAAGTTTGGCAGCCAACACATATTGGCTTATGTGGGTATTTAGTACTCATATCAATAATTTCAAATTCTGGTTTATCACTTTTTCTCGTTATGAATTTTTCATTTAGAATATCGAAATCTCGATGTGATATCAAATCAGGCGATTTTTCAGATTGAGAAGTCCCAAAACCACAAATACCACACGTGCTATCAAACCCATGGTCTGCTATTATATTGAGGAATTCTGGATTTTTCTTATATAGATATTCACCGTCAATCTTTGTTTTTCTTGCAAACTGTAAGAAAATTTCACGCCTAATAGATTCTTGACTTTGGCTGCAATACTTATCCCATTTGTCAAAGTCTGAAAGCCGTTCTAATAGTAACATCATAAGCTCATTCTGTCTATCTTTCCTGTTATACATTGAAGTATATCCATTATTCAAATCGTGAGCTATCAGATATTTAATGGGCCAAGTATGCAATGAAGTTTTGATAGAGTTATTCTTAATTAACGAAGCTATTTCTTCTTGTATTTCTTCAGAAACGCCAAATATATGAATTATAGCTGCTTCAAATGTTCTTTGAAAGGGTTCTGAATGGCTTTCATCAACAATTTCAGGAAGTATCTCTCTGAAAACTGTGTGAACAAGTGCTGCAAGACCTTCTATTAATGAATTTTTAGGTATATCAAATTTTGTTAAATCTGATATAATTTCAATTTGTCTCTTTGATTCTTTTGATATATCCCAAGGTCTATTCTGTTGTTCAATAGATGCTTGAACAATTCTCTGAATCAATTCCTCTTTTGTAAGGCAAAGTTTAGCTAACTCTGTTATTTCATAAACTCGTGGCATTACCCAATACCCATTTCTTACCTGAGGTGAATCAATATCTCCACCCAAAAAAGACTTATTTCTAAATGGAGGATAGGCATCTTTTAAATTCGTTAAAAACTTTTCAACTACTTCTTCTGTGAATGTAACCATATCAGGATATTCAACAGATTCAGAACGAGCATACATAACGCCATAATCTCTCAAATCAATAGGTTTTAATCCTATTCCAGAAAGTTTTTCTTTAAGTGTTTTATTCGCAATACATCTCATAATAGAGTCTTCAAACTCTACCTGGTGTGTTGCCGTAGTGAAATTTTCTTCAGGAGTGCAGAATACATTGTTCAGTCTTGTCTCAACGTTTTCTAGAAATTCGTCAAAATCTGAAATACTAACAAGTGCATCAACGAGACGAATGTAGGGTCTGTATTCTGTAAATTTTACTGTAGAATCCCCAACGTTGGCTTCGTCAGAATTGTGATGAGCAACCACACAAGAATGATAATCGCTAATATTAATATCGCTATTTACAAACTCATCTAAACTCAATTTTTTAACCCATATTTCAACAGTTTCAGAATCAATTTCAAACTCATCTCCGTTATTTTCAACTATTTTGTGAATATCGTGTATAGTCCAAAGAGCAATTAAATTTCTTAAATCTGTTTTTTCAACATAATCTACATTTTCATAGATATCCATTAATATTTCAACGCCAGGATAAATATGTCCTACAAGAGACTGTTCTGTTGAGTTATAAAATGGCTTCGACTTTGATTTAGAAATTTCATTCATCCAATTTACACTCAACATACGTGGAACAACAATCGTTTCATAATCATAGATTATCTCTATAACATCTGATTCTCTTTCCAGCCCGTTTTCTACAATATTAGTACCATTATTGTTTTGGTTTTCAAAAGATGGTATAGGAATATCTGAATTACTTTCAATTGGATTGTCTAGAACCATAATATTATCTTATGGGTTTGTATGGTACAGATACGGTTAAATCTTCCGAATTTATCATACAGAAGTTTATTATACAAAAACGCCTGAAGTATTATTAGTGATGTTGTATAAGTATTAAAAAACCATGTCGATAAGATGTAACTTAATAGGTCATAAATTTGATGAATCTGAAATACAAGAAAGAAAAGAAACTAAAAAAGACTGTAATGTTTTAGCTGAAGTAAAAATTTCAACCTGTGCCAGATGTGGAGCCACAGATGAAACACGATTAAAAACCAAAATATTAGATAAAGAAGATAATATTGAAAAACAGAATAATAATAATAATAAACAGACAGAGACAGAGAGCATGATTGATTCAATAGACGAAAATAATCGTACGAAAAATTCTAATAATAAAGATTTGAATAATTTCGATGAAATTGAATATCAAAAATCAAATGATGGAAAAATACTAGAAAATGATACAGAAACAGAAACAACGCAACCAATAAACGATATAGTATATCCTGATGAGGTAAACCATCAAGACGAAGGCGTTATATTACTTGAAGAAAACAAAAAATCACGTACAAAGAGCGCCAGTAAAAATAATTCGGAAATGAAAATTAACTGTGAATCGTGTACATTCACGTCCTACGAAGTAAAACCAACAAGGAGAGATGGAGATATGTGTCCAGAATGTGGTGGGTGGTTAAAAATAACCAAAATTAAGTCGTCATAAGTACAAGGCAAAACAATTATTTTATTCAATTATAATATTTTTCATTTGAATCTTTTAATTTGTCTTTTGCCACATTGATATATTGAACCACTTGAATATATAACTTTTTTAATTCTTCGTCATCAAATGCCTCTTCATTAGAAATTATAAGAGTGTCTAAATCTAACTTCAATCGGGAAAGAGATTCAGTTGTTGGTGAAGTTGTAATATAATACATATTAGGAGCAGAATCCTCTGTTTTCTTGTTTAATAGATAAATACTATAATTTGTAGCTATTAATATTCCTCTAATGTATTCATCCCAATCCATCTATATTATAATTGTACTTATATTGATAAATGGATATCGACAAGACATTAACGACTAATAAATATCTCTAAGCCTAGAAAAGCTCCCATTTTCTTGCATTACAGGAATAATATCCCATCTTCCAACATCCGAAGCTATTTCATTAGCATGTCCCTCTGGAGTCCCAAATGGACCGCTAGAATTTTCCGTTTCGTAAATACTATCGTAAATAGATTCAACGTATGATTCATAGAACATATTATAGTTTTTTAGTACAGGTTCCAAAAATTCATCCATAATAGTAAGACCATGATACAGACACTGCATTGTTAAAACATCTTCAGGCGGCGTGTTCCCGTTTGAGCCTGATAGAACAAATGATACGCCTTCAACGCCCTTTAAGTATCGCGCTAATATTGGAATATTTGTAAGAGAACAAAGATAGACGTGTTCCCAACCATCTAAAGCACGAATTTCATGTACTGCAGATGAGCCATTCCATGAATCTATACCAATTATATTACCATCAACAACAGTTTTAGACATGTCTTCAGGATGATTATCGTATGGAGCCTCATTATCTCCAGCTATTACATCGATTCTATTTGAAATGCCACCATTTAAGCTAGTTAAAGGAATAATCTCTCGGGCTCCATTTCCTAAAGCTTCTAAAGCTGTCGTAGTAAAATTGTGCGTGTCAATTAAAACAATATTTTTATGTGGAAATTCTTCTGAAGGCATTGAATTTCTAAAAACGTGCTGGCTGATATTAGGATTCATAGTGTATTTATTTTTTATTGATTTATAACTGTTATTATTTTCCTCTGTTGAAATTCGGAAGATTTAACTAAATATAAGATACAGTCAATTTATGGGAAATCTAAAGAATGCAATATTGGATACCAATGAATCAGATTTCTATGGGTGTGGGATTCCAGTAAAAGTAAAGAATATTGTGGCAAGAGCTAATTATTCAAATTCATTTATCAATTCAGAATTTCGGTATGAACTACCTGTATCGATTATAGTTCTAGAAACTTCATTCGGAACTTGTTATCTTAATACTTGCCATAAAAAATTGGATGGTACAGTTAATGGGTTTAAACACATTATTGATGAACTGAACCTATATGATGTAAGTGAACAAAAAATCGACTTGCGTTCTCTAATTGGGATGAATCTGTATGTTACTTTATCAGATTGCCGTAAGTATGGGGTTTTGCATACTGATAAAGATGATTTATTAGATGATAAGAAATGCGGCGTATTTATTGATAATGTTCATCAGGGACCTTCTTTGACGACAAAGAAAAAATCTAGATTTGAAGAATCACGAGACTTATCATATATTGAGGGTCATTTAGCTGTAGATTATGAAAGAGAAATTCGTGGAATTAATAGTTGGTTAGAATCAAATCTAAATTATATTGGTATAAAAAATGGATATCATGTTATTACAGCTGAAGTCCCACATTTAGAAAATCCTGTCTGGAAATTCGAGGATAACTTGAAGGGAATTGAGAAATCAAAAAGATTTCTTGATGATATTACAGGAACAGATATTTCTATACTAAACCTTGATTCGTATCCTATATATCTAAAACCCGTTAGAGATTTATCTCCTGAAAATGTTCAGGAACTATGGTATGATTCAATAGAAAGATGGGTAGTTTCTAGTGATGCTAAAACGCCTGAATTAGAATCAAAATCATTCATGGAAAAAGTTAAAGAAAAAATTAAAAAGCCATTTACTGAAGATGAAAAAGTAAATGTGGAGTTAGTAGCTGCTAATGATTCCTCTAAGATTCGGCGAGCAAAATCGTCAAAAAGACATAAAAAACGTAGGATTGAAAATAAAGTAAAGTCATTCAGGACATATAACACTCCATCATTAAATCAATTATCAAAATGGCAGATTAGAATGAAGAATGATTATAAGTAAAGCAAAATATCTTGATGCAAAGTAAAAAATTCAAATTCTTATACTTTTTTAGAATTTAAACAGTAAGATATATTAATGAGGGTATAATATACTCCGCCATGTCGAACAACATCGAATCAGCTATCAACGAATTTAATTCTTCACATTCTGAAATAGTTGAATTAGAGGATGAAAAAGTGTTTATTAAATCATCCACTTCTAATAAAAAACAAAAATCCGTTAAAAAAGTGTATGAGGTCTTTGAAGAATACGATTCGTTGGTTGATGATGATAGGGTAATTATCCCGTTACTGGATACTGATTCTTCTAAAATAACAGGCGAATATATTTTATATATCAAAAATACGCTCGTGCCATGCTATGCATATAAAAATAAAAATACAGGAGAACTGGAAAGATTAAAACCTGAAAAAATTGATGACACAGTTTTTTCTAAAAGACTACAACATTGGTTAGAAATTATTGAAAATGAAAATAAGGATACTGTAGAATCGAGTCCAAAAATTGCGCGAGATAACAGAAACATTAAAACACAATCATTTTTTGAATTTGCTGTTGATAGTGTACATCGACAGAGAGAAACTAAACGAGATGAAGTAAGAGAAGCATATAGAAATCTTCAATTAGATTCTGTTTTAAAACAATATGGTGGTGTAAAAGAAGCTATTCCGTTAAATAAGTATACACAAAGAAAAGAGTCGTCTTATACTTTTGTAATACCTCAATCGGAAGACTTGAGAACAGAATATAGGTTATATCCTCGAAATGAAGTAATTATTGATGTTACAGATTTAAGCCAATTTCGTTCCTTAGAACAGTATGAAGATGTAGACCATGTTGAAGGAGAAATAACGGACATAAGTGGTAATCGAGTCTCTGTGACGGTTTTTAGTCAAAGGTCGGGTGGTCAAGCAGAAAGAATACTATCTAAAGCATTTAGTGATAAAAACGCAAAAGTTACAATAATCCCCCTACTAAATCCTATACCGTTTAACCGTGAGTTAAAGGCCATAAGAACTATTGAACAAACTACGCACAAAAAAGATGTATTAGTGGGGAAAAAATCCCCCTCATTTTCAAGTGAAAATAAATTAGAATTTCCAAATCTAAATAAATACCAAAAGAGAGCCGCTATAAAAGCGATAAAGTCTAATTCATTTGCTCTTATACATGGACCTCCTGGCACAGGGAAAACACGGACTCTTGTTGAGATTGTAAGAAAACTAGTTAGTGAAGGTAACAAAGTTCTAGTCTGCACACATTCTAATCAAGCAATAGATAATTTAATTATTGGTTCAAGTTCTCTTGGAGATACAGATGCAAATTCATTACATTATGATGCTTTATACAATGATATGACAATATCTCGCGTGGGTTCTGGGTCAAAAAATGATTTAGTTGAAGCAAATTATGGTAATGTAAATTCTTCTTTAGCTGATGTTGTAGCGACTACAATGAGTAGTGCCGATAATTTTAGCACTAATTCATTTGATGTCGCAATTATTGATGAAGCCTCTCAAGCATCAATCCCCTCAACATTAATACCCGTAGATAAAGCACACAAGTGTATATTAGCAGGTGACCACAAACAGCTTCCACCTTATGCTTCTTCAGAGTTAATGCAAGATGAGATAGAAGTTTCTTTATTTGAACATTTGATTGAACTATATGGTTCCGATATTTGCACTATGTTGCGAACGCAGTATCGGATGAATAATAAAATTGCTGAATTCCCAAGTAAAGAATTTTATGATGATAAATTAAAAACGCATTCTAAAAACTATAATTGGACTCTTAATGGACTAGAGCCTGTTATAGCATTTGATTGTGAAGGAGCAGAAGAAGAGACTATGAATAAATCATATAAAAATAGCATAGAGTCTCTTATCGTTGCTGAGCAAGTAGATGCCTTGTTAAATTTTGGCGTTTCTCCAGATGAAATTGGTATTATAACGGCTTACTCAGGTCAAGTACAACAAATTGAGGATACATTAGAGGCTATGGATACGGAAACTAGAAAAATTAAGATTGATACCATAGATTCATTCCAAGGAAGCGAAAGAGAAGCGATTATTGTATCCTTTGTACGTTCAAATAAGGATGGAAATACTGGTTTTTTGACGCAACCAGAAGAAGGAAAAAGACGTTTAAATGTTGCGATTACAAGAGCGAAAAAACGCTTAGTCTTAATAGGTGATTGGCAAACGCTCAAATCTCCAACTGAATATGAAAGCTGCTCAGAAACTTACAAAAATTTATATGATTGGTTAGAAGAAAATGCAAAAGTTAGAGAATACCGTAGAAAAACGATATCTTAATAAGCATATTTAATTTTGAACGCTTTTAATATTTTTATTTGATAAATTTTTATTCTTTGGTACTTGATGGCATTTTCTGCAACGAGGCTCATATTTTTCGTCACCGCCTACATCAATAGTAGGAGCATCATATGGTGCAGGCTCATTATTGATTAAACGCTGTGTTTTTGTTGCTAAGTCTCCACAGGATTCACATATTGCCTTTCTCTTTTCTACATGGTCAGCTATCGCTAAAAGACTCGGTAGGGGTTCAAAGGGTTCCCCTCGAAATGTTTGGTCAAGACCAGATAAAATCACTCTTATACCATTATCCGCTAAATCTTGAACTATTGGCGTAATATCAGAATCAAAGAAATTTATCTCATCGATTATAACTACATCCACATCAGAGTTTAAAACATTTTTTAATTTATCATATCCGTTGTCATCACTTTTTATATTAATAGCATCTATTTTTTCACCATTATGGCTACATATATGCGTTTTTGAATATCTATCATCAATTTTCGGTTTGAAACCATAAACCGTTTTTCCTGCAATTTTAGCTCTTGTTGCACGGTGGATTAACTCTTCTGTTTTACTGGCAAACATACAACCAGTTATTACTTCCACTTGACCTGTCTGTTTTGTATATTGAATATCCATAGGTTTTGTATTTATTCGAAAGAACCCCTTTACTAAAAAATCTTCTAATATAATTCGATATTATTATTTTCTAGATATTTTCCATGTGGTACTGTTAGACTCACTCCATTTTTCAATTTTGAATTGAGTATTTAACTGTTTTAAAATAAGTAGATTCGACCCTATTTCTTTTGAAGACAATTCATCTATATCTTCTGAGATATTTTTAGATTTCAAATATTCAAAATCTCTAACTTCTTCTTCGAGATATAATAGTATTTTTTTCTGTTTTTCCGTAAGATTATTCATATAAAATTTATTTACATATTCTAAAGAATTACCCATATGACACAGATTATACTTAACGTATAAATATTTTATCTAAAATTTATCCTAATTCAGGAAATAAATCGATTCCCGTTAGCTCTTTCACTCGGTCCAAATCAAACGAGAATCTCGGTTCAATAGACAATACAGATTGTTTATCATCTCTCTTGTGCTCTTCTTTCCAAACTTCTCTAGCATTTTGGATAGTGTCTGCATACACAGTATTGAAGTTCGTGATATCTAGCCACTCATCATAATATTCAACGCGATACGCATTTACGGTATTAGGCGTCATCAATCATTTTTCGTGATTTGTATATAAAAAACCGTCGATTTGTATACTACGCGTTAATCAATATCTGTAGAATTATCTTTCATAACAGAACTTACGGATGAAGCATCGTATAAATCTAATCTAATAGTAAAACCCCATAAAAACTCTTGGTCAATTTCCATAGAATCATTTTCAGGATATCTAATTGAGTAATACGTTTCAAACCTATAATCTCCTGTTGGAAGACAATCTAAAGTATCAACATTACCAATTAAATCTAATACAATACCTTGTTCAGTGTTTGAATGTATTAGAGTATCATAATCTAAATTTTGCTCAGGAATAGGTTCTTCAAGAGTCCAACATGTATCATCAACTATTATCTGGTCGGTCCATTCTGAAGAAGTCACAAGATGCAATTCGTTGTTTGTATCTGTTTCTCCCCCAAACACAGCACGTGATTTCCCATACAAAATAATATCTTCTTGTCCCCTATTCTCAATTTGAATTCCTATTTGTGGTGGATGTGATGTAGTAGCAACTTCTTGAATTGTTTTAACTTGAAATCCTAAGTCATGTTGCATAATGTCGGGGTTAGAATCTGCTTCAATATTAGAGATTCCAACTCTATGCTCTGATGTTATATCTTCTCTAGGTTGTCTTATTGAATCTAAACATCCAGATACACTGGTTAAACCTATAACACAACCCATACTTTTTAAAAGAGACCTTCTGGACTTTCTCATTTATATATAATTATATTTACTATGGTATGTATTCTTTGCTTCTCTAAAGCCAATTTATAATACAATATATAGAAATTAATCAAAGTGTTTATATTCATGCAGTCTATTGTAGGTCATATGGGAATAATTGAAAGAACATCTAGAGTTGTTCGTGGATGGTTAAACAGTTTAATTAGTGCAGCAGAAGACCCTGTACGAGAAATTGACCTCGCATATGAAGATTTGCGAGATGAACTTGATTCTATCGAAAATAGTCTATATGACTTAGCAACAGAGAGAAAAAGATTAGAAATTCAAAAAGATAATCTCGAAGAAGAAATTGAGAAGAATAACAAACAAGCACGAAAAGCGATGGAAAAAGATAAGGAAGAACTTGCCCGCGTAGCACTCGAACGCAAGAAAAGGAAGATGAACCAAATTGATACTCTTCAATCTAGAGCCAAGGACTTCCGACGTAAAGAAGAAGAATTAAAGAAAAAGCGTGATGAACTTCGGGATAAGGTAAAAGAGTTCAAGAGAAAGAAAGAAGTCATGAAAGCAGAACTATCTGCAGCAGAAGCTGAAGTAAATATTTCAGAAACGCTATCTGAAGGCGTTGGTGATAACATTAATGTAGATGAAGCGATGTCAGATATGGCTGATGAAATCGAAGAGCTTGAAGCCCGTTCACAAGCTCTTGATGAATTCCGACAAGAGGAAAAAGAAGAAGAAGATATTGAGTCTCAACTAGAGCAACTGAGTGTTGATGACGACGTTGAAGATGAATTAGATAAGCTTCGAAATGAAGTAGGTAATGAATCGAATGATGTAGAAGAAAGTACGCAAGAAACAGATAGTGAAGAATCAGTCGAAAAGGTTGCAGAAGAAGTAGAATAAAATATTTTTGACGCTAAATTGCGTAGACAGTATACTTGATATTTGAAAATATCAATATAGACTACGATATAAATTTGAGATAGCTTCCTGAGCTAAGTCTATCGGTAATTCTATTAGCCCAAACCCCAGCCCAAATATAATTAGAACGTACGCTAAATTAGTAATAAGCTGTACAGTATAAGAAATTCTCTGAATATAGCTAAATATTAGAATTGGAATACTAATGATAAAATAAATTGGACCAATTAAGAGAACTAAAATAAATCGAATAGAATAAATCTGATAGTATAGCGTTTTAATTGGTGCAATTGCATCTTCGTAAGATGGAAGGCTTGCAAATGCTGAAACAAATGCTATATAGAATAAAGAAATAAATAATACAACATTTGCTAGAGAATCAACAGGGTCAATTTGATTTATAGCTTGGATACAACCGAACGCAAGAGCCGTATTCAATAAAACGGGTGCGTACGCAATGATAAACGTTCGAGTTGCTGTAGCATTTTGACTATTGTATTTTACATTGCTTGTTAAATTAAGCTCCGTTATTTTATTCCCAGGAATTAAAGTTACCATTAGAGCATGTGATAATTCATGTAATACAATTCCAGGTAAAATTAGCTTGTGGAAATATGTTTGGAATGCTGAGTAGTTCATATTTGAGATATGCTAAATTATAATATATATCTGTCGAAATGATTTCAATGACCGAATTTTTTATATCGATTCAGTACAATATTAAATTGTTATGGATAATAAAGGAGATATACCAGAAAGAGATGAAATATCTCTTGAGGTTGACGCAGAATTAGTTAGTGACTCAGCAAAACTAAAAATAGCAGCATTGAAGACTTTAGCCGAGGATGGTGGGGCTCAAGCGCATATATACTTACCTCATACTCCAGATGGAGAAGATTATCATATAGAATCTAGATTTGCACACTTCTTTGTCGATGAAGGTTATGTCTACTGGCATGCAAATGACAGAGATAGATGGGCATTTGGAGATGACATTTCTATGATGGAATCGCACTATCAAGATTAATGAAATAATAAGATTATTTCTTATTATACAAACGGCGTTCGAAAAGTCTTTTACTATAGAGTTAGTAGTATGTATAGAACAATGACTTTCGAGCCAGATTATGCTAAAGAATTCCATGATACTATTGATTCGGCTATGAATATAGCAAGTGAAGCAAAAAAGAAAAAAGAAGACCCCAAACCTCAAGTAGAAATACCAATCGCAGAGGATATGGCAGAAAGATGTGAGGTATTGTTAGAAAGAGAATATGGAGATAAAATCCATGGATTAGCTGAACAGATTCGAAAACTGGAAAAAGATGATGAAGTTGACGGACGAGAAGAAATGAGTTTATATCTGGCTGAAGAATTTGCTCAAGGGACACTTAGTACAGATTTTGATAATGATTCTGAGCGCGTTGAAGCGGCTATTCGAACAGCTATTGCAATTTTGACGGAAGGTGTTGTTGCTGCACCCATTGAAGGATTAGGAATTGTTGAAATTGATGATAATGATGATGGCTCTAAATTCATACGAATTCCATATTTTGGCCCAATAAGAAGTGCAGGAGGAACAGCACAAGCAGTAAGTGTATTGGTGGCTGATTATGTTCGAGATTTATTAGATATTGACGTTTTTAAACCAAGAGATAATGAAATAGAAAGATATGTGGAAGAAATTCACCTGTACGATTCAGCCGTTGGAATGCAATACTGTCCCTCGAAAGAAAAATGCCGTTTCATAGTTCGAAATACGCCTATTATGGTTGATGGGCAACCAAACTCGAATGCCGTTAAACGTGAGGTGGATGGATACCGAGACTTGGAACGAATAGAAGGAAATCATCCTAGAGATGGAATGGCATTAGTTATGGCAGAAGGTATCGGTTTAAAAGCTCCAAAGCTACAAAAATATGCAGATGCATTTAATTTAGAATCTTGGAATTGGTTAGATAAATTAATTCAAGGAAGCCAAGATGATGAAAAGAGTGAGGATGAGAGTGAAGATGAGACGGATTTAGAAATAAACGTTCCTGTTCGTTCTGATGAGATTAACGTATTAGACCCGAGTAAAAAATATCTTGGAGATGTTATTGCTGGCCGACCTATATTTGCAGACCCGTCTGAAGAAGGGGCATTCCGACTTCGATATGGAAGGAGTAGAACGGCAGGTCATGCAGCGGTAGGATTTAGCCCTGCTACAATGATTTTAGTAGATGATTTTATTGCCCCATCAACACAAATAAAAACAGAGCGCCCTGGTAAAGCTGCTGGGGCTGTACCTGTTGATAGTCTAGAAGGCCCAACAGTACTATTAAATAATGGAATTGTAAAGAGAATTGATGATATTGATGAAGCTAAGAGAGCATCTCAGAATGTAGTGAAAATTTTAGATTTAGGAGAAATTGGAATACCATATGGAGAATTCGTGGAAAATAATCACCCCTTAGCCCCATCGAGTTATACTCCAGAATGGTGGGAGAGAGAATTAGAAGATGCAGGGGGAAAACCGTCAAATATAGACCATAATAATATCAGTGTTCAAGAAGCTATTAAATTATCAAACGAGTTTGATATTCCTCTACACCCAGAATACACTTACTTGTGGCACGATATCTCACCAACAGAATATGCAGCACTTCGAGGGGCTTTAAATGAAGCAAATCATATAGATGATTCTGTTGAGCTACCTAAAGAAATCAAAACAGTCTTGGAAACGCTTCTTATTCCCCACAAACAAACAGTAGACTCATGTATAATCGACGTTCCAATACATGCTATTCTTGAGCAATGCGTTTCAAGAGAACCAATAAATGATGATGTTTTATCTCAAGTTAATGAGACGGCTCCATACATAGTCAGACCTAGAGCACTAACGAGAATTGGGGGGAGAATGGGACGGCCAGAGAAAGCTGAAAGACGTGAAATGAAACCATATGTTCATTCACTATTCCCGATTCGGGATGCAGGAGGCAATCAAAGACTCGTTGCAAAAGCTGCCCAACACGATGAAGGTGGTGACAGAAAATTATCTGGTGCTGGGAGTGATAATTATAGCGGAAAAGGCGTTATAAATGCTAAATTATCACATAGAGAATGCCCTATATGTGAAGAAACGACATGGAAAGTTAGATGCCCTGAACATGATGTTCAAACGCACGTTAAACCAATTTGTAGCTCTTGTGGAAAATCTAGTAATAAACGAGATATTGGAGACCCTTGCCGTGCATGTGGTGGAACATTTACAGGTGCATATAGCCAAAAATTAAATATTAACGAAGAATTTAATAAGGCGTTAGAGAATGTAGGTGAAAGGATTACAAGTATTGGAAAGGTTAAAGCCATTAAAAGATTGACTTCTGATTCTAGAATAGCCGAACCCTTAGAAAAAGGCGTTTTAAGAGCAAAGTATGATGTGAGCGTATTCCGTGATGGTACGGCTAGATATGACATGTGTGACCTCCCACTTACAGCATTTAAGCCTTCTGAAGTAGGAATAGATGTTGAAACCGTGAAGAGCTTAGGTTATGAAAAAACTGTAGAAGGCGAACCAATAGAAAGTGATACAGATTTAATTGAATTGAAAATGCAAGATGTTGTTGTAAACGAAAGAGCAGGAGAATACTTAGTAAACGTGGCTAACTTCATAGATGATTTACTAGTCGAATACTATGATATGGAGCCATATTATAATGCGAAAGAACCTGAAGATTTAATTGGTTGTCTTATGATTGGCATGGCTCCACACACTAGTGCAGGTGTGGTTGGGAGGCTCTTAGGATTCACTAGAGCGTCTGCAAACTATGCTCATCCTTTCTTTCATGCTGCCAAGCGTCGGAACTGTGATGGGGACGAAGATAGCGTAATGCTCCTAATGGATGGATTATTAAATTTCTCACGTGAATATTTGCCGAGTCAAAGAGGTAAAAATATGATGGATGCCCCAATTGTTATGTCTGCTGTTATCAACCCAGAAGAAATTGATGATGAAGCACATAATGTAGACATTGTAAAAAAGTACCCTAAGGAATTCTATGAAGCTACAATGTCTGCACCTGACCCAGATAGCGTTGAAATTGAACTAGCTGAAGATAGATTGGATAATCCAACAGGATTTCAAAGCTCTTTACCAACGACACAAATTGATTCAGGTCCGAAACTAACTGCGTATAAAACGCTAGGTGGAATGGATGAGAAAACAGATGCCCAATTAGCTTTAGCAGAGGCAACAAGAGGAGTAGATGAAAAAAGAGTTGCAAGCCTTGTCGTAGAAAAACACTTTTTCCCCGACATAATTGGAAACTTAACGGCATTTTCAAAACAAAAAATGATTTGTGGTTCTTGTGGAAGAAAACATAGAAGAGCCCCTGCAAATGGAATATGCATAGAAAAAGAAGGATGTGATGGTGAAGTTCGGCTGACTGTGTATGAAGGAATGGTTACTAAATACGTAGATACTGCCCAAGAGCTTGCAGAAGAATATTCATTAAAAAGTTATACAAAACAACGATTAAATTTCTTCTCCAAAAGAATTGATAGTATATTTAATGATGATAAAGAAGAGCAGTCGTCTCTGTCAGATTATTTTTGAAAGAAAGACAACAAATACATAAGTTTATAGGTTTAACATAAATTAATGGAGGAAAATAAAATAAATAATACGCTAATAGATGAATATAGAAAAGTAAGTATAATTATTTTTGTTATCTTGTTTTCTATTTTTCTTTCGTTTATGTTGGATATTTTATGTACGGGGAAAGTGAAGACGTTGATATAGAAGATAATATTATGATAATTGAGAGGGGAGATTCTATTGATATATATGCGGAAGACAATGGGGAATATATAATCGAAATTGGAGATGAAGAGCTTATAATCGATGAAGAGATAAAAACTATAGACAGAGACGACATATCTGAAAATGAAGAGTTACTAATAAGAGACCATAATACTAATTCAGAACTAGTATACGGGCCGACTCAAAATGAAGCAAAAATCCATATATATCCCGAATATATACTAGAAAACACAGATATAAAATATACTGTTAATATGTCTGAAACAGATATTGATACAGCCGAATCAATAAATCTGGAACTATATGGTGAGACTATTGATGAAGATAGTCAAAATGGAACTATAGAACCGCTCGAGGCAGGAAAATACAATTTATCTGTTACAGTTGATACAGGTTCAAATATATATCTTACAGAAAAGAATATAGAAGTTTTAGAACCTGCTGAAGTTGAAATTGACGGACCTACAACTATTGAAGTAGGTGAAGAAGCATCCTATGAATATAATCTAAATGAAAATTATACTGCAGATTATTCTGTGTGGAATTATAATAACGAAATCTCAGAAAAAGAAACATTCAACTATTCTTTTATAAATTCGGGAGAGAAAATTATTGAGTTACGTACGGATATTGTGAAGTACCTCGGGGTCAAGCCCCGAGGCACTCGCCCTGTTCATCCTGTAGAAGGAGATGAATCAGTGGGTGGAATACTCGGAGAAAATGCTGAAGGAGTAGTTGAAAACGTATACACAACTGCTGACGTATCAGCCCAACATAATAAAGGGGGGGTTGATTGGTGAATTTGGTCGTGATAATTCACCACAAAATTGGAGTTACGACTTATACGATTTGTATAGAGATACCGAATCTAATCCGATGAGTGATGAAGATGATTCCATAATCGGTTTAATTGGATTTACAGATGGTGAAGGAACTATTGAACACGGTTCGAAAGTAATTAAATCTCCAGGGGATGACCCTGCTAGCGTAGATATGGAAGAACTTCGAAATAAATTTGGAAAACAACGGATGAAATGACGGGTAGTGACGCAGAATCTAATATGTCCGAACTTGACTTTGGAGGGGATGAAGATAACCCATGGGTCACTGTTGATGATGACTATCCACGTCTCTGGTGGCAAGATGAGTAAATTATTAAGTTATACGAACACCTAACAATTTAAAATATTTTATATATCATTATGTCGTTTATAATCGTATATGTGCGCTTGTGTATAAATTAATATTATTAAATCCGAAAGCTATATAATATTTAAATCACCATTTTTATAACACACAAAATTATGGTACGTAAGAAAACACTGTCTCCTAGCGGGGGGAGGAACGAAGAAGGTGATTACAGTAACGCCCACATAAACATACATTCCGATGAGCTAGAAGTTGCAGGTTTAGATATCGGAGATGAAGTTTTTGTACGTGTTCGTGATGGAAAAATAATAATGCAAAAAGCAGAAACGGATTGCGGTAAATTTGAGCACGATTTTTAAATTAGTATTAGAATGCAAAGGATAATATTATTTAGTTAAGAAGCATATATACTATATATGGAACTAAATAAGAATATTGGTCTGAAATTACGGATGACGTTTGTAATGGCTGTTATTGGTTTTATAATAATCAGTTTTGGTGCTTTTATTGGTTATTATTTTCAGAATATGGCCTTTACTGTCGTATTCGTCGTTTTATTTTCTTTTGCGCAGTATTGGATGAGTCATACGTTAACTCTCAAAGCAATGGGAGCGAAAGAAGTATCTGAAAATGAGTATCCTGATTTGCATGCTAAAGTTACAAGACTTTCACAACAAGCAGATATTCCAAAACCCACTGTAGCAATAATGGATACAAAAATGCCAAATGCATTTGCTACGGGACGTTCACAGAAAACAGCTGTAGTGTGCGTGACAACAGAGCTAATAGAGTTATTAGAAGACGATGAATTGGATGCAGTTATAGCGCATGAACTAGCTCATATCAAAAATAGAGATATGATTGTGATGACTATTGCGGGAATAGCTGCTGTTTTAGCAGGTTTCATACTTCGATGGGGATTCATATTCCAAAATCAGCGTTCAAACGGTCCAGCGGGCGTTTTAATACTTGTAGCGATTTTAACATATATACTATCGTTTTTGTTTATGAGAATGTTATCTAGATTTAGAGAATACTATGCAGATAGAGGGGCTGTAAGTATAACAGGTAATCCAACAGCTATGGCAAACGCACTGCGCCGTATAAACGGTGACTTTGACGATAAACCAAAAAAAGATTTAAGAGATGTGGAAAATATGAGTGCATTCATGATTCATCCAATAACAGGTGGAAGAATGACAGCATTGTTAAGTACTCATCCTAGCACAGAAAACAGAATAAATAAAATTCAGGAAATGGAAAAAGAACTAAAATAAAAATTCTTCCAATATGACTGTTCGTATTATTGGTGTAAATATGTAACATTTATTAACGCACTTAAATTTCTTTACTTAAAGTTAGCTCTGTAAGTACTTGAAGCTCTGTAAGTACTTGAAGCTCTGTAAGTACTTGAGGATTCGTAGTACAGCCGCGCACTAAAATAGATGTACTTCTAACACTATAGTTGAATCATTAAATTTTAGATATTGCCGTTATATCACTCTCATAGTATCGTTTAGAACTTACAACTATATTTTGAACAATATAATTCAAGTGAATTATTAGAACTAATTGTGTAGTGAGGGGTAATTTAATTTCAGTATGATTTTGTAGAATAGATATGCGTATAAATACTCAGATAAATGTATGCGTTTTTATCAACTTAGTATATTTGTTGTTTATTAGTTCTGTAATTTACTGGTGAAATTTAGGTATTTCGTCTGATTAAAGGGGCGTACGCAAATATATAATCTAGCTCAGATTTAGTGACGATGTTTCGATGTGTGCTGTACGTCTGACAAACATTTATATGACCGTGTTTCCATGCCCCAACTATGTCGGACCAAAAACTACGGGTGAGCCTAGAAAAACGGAATCTGAATCAGATTACGGATAATACGACAGTTTCAACCAGAAAAAAATCACACCCTGTTGCAGGAAAAGCCGTAATGTTCGATGTTTTAAAAGGAGGGTATGGAAAATCGACACTATCTGTTAATCTGGCAGACAGATTGCAAAAACGGAGCAATAATGTCTTATACATGGATTTGGACCCAAATGGTCATATTACTTCACTATTAGGATATGACGACGTATATGAAAGTATTGACCATGATTATGGCTATGTGGTATCTGAAAAAGGATACTATGGAAAGCAATCATTGGAACCAGAAGACATGATATATGAAACAGATTGGGGATGGGACTTCGTTCCATCTTACGAACTGATGGAAGACTTTAGCGTTGTACTTCGGAATGAAGCTCAATCTACAACAAGACTATCTGAAAAGTTTTTACGACCATTATTCGAGAAAAATAAGTATGATTATTGTATAATGGATGGGGGTGGAGAACGGTCAAAAATAGCAGATAATGGGTTCTATGCGGGACGGCAAGCAATGATACCAATACAACCTGGAGAAGAAAGCGTATCTGCTCTTAAAAGAACAATGGATAGAGTAATTAACCCGTTAACGGAAGTTATAGATGATTTTTCTGTCTTAGCAATCATTCCAAACGGATTAAGTGAACGAATCGACTATCAAACAAAAGATAGAATATTATTAGAAAGACTGAATAATACACCTCAGTTTAAAGAAAAGCTACCATCTTTTGCACGGATTTCGGATAAAGAATTTGAACAGATTGATAATGGAAAATTACGAATTTTGCCAGGAGTAAGAATGGATTCTGCTCTCTCTGACGCGCTGGGTGAAGGTATGCCTGTATCACATTATGAAAAGAAAGAATGTACGCAAATAAAATATATTGATGAATTGGCTCAAATCGTAGAAAATGGAGGAATCTAAATGCCAAGAAGCAATCCTTTCCAAGATATTGCAGAGGGACTAGAAGAAGAATCTACTGATAATACTAAAGAAGAAAGCAATTTATCTGAAGAAAAGGGTAAGATTGAAAAAGTAGATTCTGAAAAGAAAAACAACGGTTTACCTGAAAGACCCATCGAAAAGAGCGTACCGAGTTTTGATTGGTCTGATACGTCTACAGTACAAGTATACATATTGGAAGATACAGAAAAAGGTCTTGATGATATAAAATTTGATGCAGAGATAATTCTTAGACAGGAATTTGGAATAAGAAAAGTAGAGACGAGAGAGTTAGATGAAGCTATGATAACGGCCCTACTCAAAGAAATATCACCCGAACAGATTGCTCATCTACTTGTAGAAAAAAGAGGATACACCGCATAACACTATATAAATCTTAATTTCCAGAAGACAGGCACTTCACGGATAATCAGTTGGATTTCTCAGCACGTCTACGGACTCTACGCTGAGTCCTTATCAAACGTCAACAACCCCGACCTCAAGGGTCGGGGTTCTCGTCCTGTACCACCTATAGACTGTAATTCTTCTTTGTTCAATTTCCGTCTGTACTTATCGTACATTGGGTAGTCGTAAAGAAGGTATGCGAATCATCTATGAAAACAATCGTCATTTCATACCTATTTTCATACAAAATACATAATTTTAACACTATGTATTTTGTTTTATGAGCTGTTCACGTTCCAAAATTGATTTAGCCTCTTAACATTATATATTATATATGTCGGTCCTCAGGAATCTAATAATCACAGGCATTATATTTTTTATAATCATATCTGGTTCTATGATTGCCACGGCAGATAATACTGAAGTAGAGGATGGAAATTATTATTGGGTCGGAGAACAACTTAGTGTTTCAGAAGATATTGAAGAAGAAACCGTTTATAATTTCTTTATCGATGATGGAGATTCAGATGAATTAATTACGCAAGTACGTTCTAATGGTGAGATAAATATAAATACTTCAAATTATGGAGTTGGAGAGTATCGAATTGAAGAAGAGTCAGGTGAGGTCATATCAAATTTCCAGGTTATGAATCATTCTATTGAAATGAACGCAGAGCCAACAATAACTGTAGAAAAAGAAAATATTTTCGTTGAAGTTAGGTCAAATAAATTTGAATTTGATTCATATTTACAGATTGATGGCGTAAATTCAGAAACATTGTACGATTCTATAGATATGTTTGGAGGGGACGTATACAAATATGATAACGATAGATTGAAAGTAGAAAGTATGAATAACAGAGACGTGTTTGAGATTAATTCATCTAAGATTGATAAATCTGCGTTCGAAATTGAATTAGAATCTATTTCTACAGAGGGCCAAGAGTCACAATTGATAACAATTATAGAATCACCTAGTGATTTTGCACGTTTTTCTGGCGGAGATTTTGATGCACATTTAGGAGACAAAGCTGATATTGAAATAGACATAGAAAAAATAGATGAAGTAGATTTGAAAATTAGTGCAGAGGATTATTCTCACAATGTAACTATTCGAAGCGAGGATAACTCCGAAAATATCAATTTGAATTTTGATTCATATATTGCAGGTCAAGGAGTCCAACCTGTAGAGGCAGCAAATGATAATACGGAAATTGTATCTTATGAAAAAGATACCGAATTAGATAGTGATAGTCTTATTCCACAAATGTATGAAATGGAATTATATATAGACGGAGAAAAAGCTGACATAGCTCCTTTAGACATAATTGAACCAACTCAATCTGAGATTGAAATCAGGTCTTTATCAAATAACTATCCTATTGATTTAAACTCTATCTATAGAAACTCTACGAAGTCAAATAGTATTTCAGATGAAGATTATGTGATTATTAGCGTCCAAGCAAGTAGTTTGTATAGTGCCTTAGATGACGAGGTAAATCCAGAAGATATTATGAAAGATTCAGATTTTTATGAAGAGCATAGTTTTTATATGGAGTTAAGTGACTTTGAATCTGACACGTTGTATCCAGATATTTACGATTTAAGCTTGGCCGAAGATTTAATTATTGATGAAGATAATAATGAATTTTTCATGGTATTTGAGGCAAATGACCTTCTGACGGAAGCGAATTCAGAATACAATACATTTGAAGTATTATTTGAACATACGACAGATTCTCATATTATCCCTACGCCAACATATGAAAGATATAATATAGCTATATTCACTATTTCAGAACCGACTGTAACTCTTTCAGAATCATATAAGAATATAAATGAACAACTGTATCTTATTGATGTTTCGGAAAAAGATGAAAATATAGAATTCAATACAAATATGGGGACCGTTTCAAAAGAGACTGTTGAAGTTACAAACTATAGTGAAGAACAACCTGTTAATATCTCTGATGTTTATCAAAGCGAATCATCGTTTTCTATAGAATTAGATGAAAATGATTTTGAATATGGGGATATTCTTAACGTTTCATCTAAATATATGGATACCGATTACACCATAACAATAGCTCAAGATGAAATACTAAAGAACAATGTTATCCATAACAACACACAGTTAGAATTACACAATGAAGCTGCAGAACTCGTAGATAAGGATATTATAAGTGTGAGTTGGTATGTGAATAATGAATTTGTAATGAGTGGAGACAAATTAGAATATAATTTCACGGAGACTGATGAATATGAAATATACGTAGAATCCTCATATAATAACTTTGATTATCTGAATGAGACATATGAGACTACATTTGGACCTCAGAAAGATAAAATAAACTTATCTGTAGATGTAGACATTAATCCGTCTTTTTCTGTTATAGGGCATAATGTATTATTCTCCGCAGAAACTAGTGATTACATAGAAGACGACGTTGAAAACATGAATTACAGTTGGAATATTGAATCTGAACAAATTACAGGAGATTCTGTTCAGTATGTATTCGAAGACACAGGTAAAAAATCTATCCAACTCACAGCTTCTGGAGATTTAACAGATGTTTATGTCGAAGATATAGATATGAATGTTGTAGACCCAACATCTGTCACAAGAATTTTGTACGACAGAGTAGTTTTATCTTATTGAATATATTTAATTTAGCTTTGTCATATTCAATTTTTTCTTACGAAGACGTGTTTCCTTTTTGAATTTTTCTAAAGAAGCATAAACCTGGGAGTGTGGACATCCATGAAGAAGTTTTATTATAGATTCTCTAGCCATACGAATAGAGTTTCTATTACCTATAATACCAACTTTGTTACCATATATTCTGATAGATACATTCGATAGTTTTTCAATTATATTTCTTGTTTTTCCATTTTTGCCAATCAATCTTCCTTTCTGCCTTTTTATTTCTTTTCTATTTCGTAAAATATCTTTAATATTTATTTTTTCAAACATCATGGATTCGTCTTTGAACAACTTCAATGAGGTATGAGTATCAAATCCAGTACTGAATGCATTTAGAACTTCTTTCATTTGATATTCTTTGGCTGATTCTTTATGTTCTATACTTACTGTTTTTAAATCTGAATCAATATTTATGGATACGCCTGTTTGTGATTCGAGTGTAGATTTGGTATTTTTTGATTTTAATAATTCTATACGTTCATCAGGAACCTGCACATACATCATACATGTTAATATATGACACAGATTACTTTAAATATTGTGGTAACTGGTATTATTTAATCGACGACATTGTTATAGGTTGTCAATACCTATATTTGAATAGTGCTAGGAAAATCAATTGTCGTTAAAAGAAGCGAATCGCACTATAAAAACGAAACAAAAGAAATTGAAAAACTAGCTGAATCGGCAGGATATACGGTAGAAGAAATCCTTACGCAATCTCGAAAAGAAGATTCAGAATATAATATTGGAAAAGGTAAACTGAAAGAAGTATATAATGCCGTACAGAATAATTCTGCAAGTACTGTTATAATAGATAATGAGTTAGACCCATATCAAATGTATAATATTGGGATATATCTACCCAATGACATTGATATTAAGAATCGATATACACTAATACTAGATTTGTTTGAACAAAGAGCAGAAACAAGGAAATCACAACAACAAGTTAAATTAGCTAAACTAAGATATGAACTACCTAGAGCTGAAACAAAAATACGATTATCAAAACGCGAAGAACATCCTGGTTTTATGGGATTAGGTGATTATGATACAAATCAGGTCAAATCTATCAAAAACCAAATTAAAAAAATTAAAAGAGAACTTTCTAAGATAGAATATAATAATAAAAAACGTAGGGAAATAAGAAGAGAGAATGGGTTTGACCTTATTTCAATAGCAGGATATACAAATGCAGGAAAGTCAACTTTATTTCGAAGGCTATCTGAAAAACATTCCGTAGATGAAAATGAGAAAATACATAATGATTTAAAACCTACAGCAAAATCAACAGACAATTATTTTACAACTTTAGATACAACTACACGCCGTATGAAATATGATAAAAGAAAAGTACTTGTAACAGATACTGTAGGTTTTGTGAATGACTTACCACATTGGTTATTTGATGCTTTTAATTCAACATTTGACAGTATATATCAATCAGATTTAACGGTTTTAGTTGTAGATATAACAAATGATATTAATGAGATAATTAAAAGAATAGCAATCAGTCACGATTATCTTACATCATATGGAAAAAGTAGAATAATAACCGTTTTTAATAAATGTGATGAGATTTCTCATGGAGAAATCCAAAGAAAAGCTGAAGCAGTAAAATCGTTAGCTCCAAACCCTGTTATAGTCAGTGCAATAAATGGAACAAATATTGATGATTTGAAAGATAGAATCCATAGGTCTTTACCGCCTTTTGAAGAAGACGTAATACAACTCCCACTCACACCAGAATCTATGTCGATAGTTTCATGGTTATATGAAAATGCTCATATTAATATATGTGATTATACGCCATCAGGAATTATTATTGATTATGAAGCCCGAGAATCAATAATTCAAAAAACGCAATCAAAAATAAATAACATACAACCTAGATGGGGGTAATTCTTATAATGATGGTTAACCAACATAAAGTATGAATACAAAAGATTGTTCATGTGATTGCGATTGTTGTACAGATGTATGTTGCTATGGATGCTCATGTGATTCATGTATTTGCTGTTAACATTAATTCAAATGGATAGCTTTTATTAACGACAAATCCTATTATATATCTAATGAAAAATAAAGAAGACCTGTATAAACATTATATTCAATTTATACCAAGTGGTACTAATCCCCATACAACAGATAAGCTCAAGACTTATTCAATAACAAATAATACACTCAAAAAAGGTGAAGTTGTTAAATCAATGTATAGAAAAATCCAAACGGATAGAACTATAGATTCCTATGGTATAAGAAATCATTGGGATGTTTTTAATATGGATGTAGAATTTAATAATCCTCCATGGGATGGTTGGACAGATTTACTTCACGAAATAAATAGTCATTCTATGACAGTTAAAGTATCAGAAAAAGAAAATTATATTTTCGTAAGTTTATTATCAATTGATAAAAATACGCTTGAATCATTTTGCCAAGATATGAATAATTATTATCCTGGTTTAAATCCTAAAATAGACTCTGGAAAAGTTAGACTCGTCGTGTATCCAAAGTACGTGTGAAAAGTAAATAACTCAAAATCCCTCTTCAGTATTTTCGACGCAACTTCAGATAAAAAGAATTTTGAATCAACGATTTTTCAATAGGTAAATTGCTTCATCTTTAGTATAACCTTGATAAATTAGCTCTTCCCCTCTTCCGATTACCCTACCCTTATGAAATCCAAATCGATGTCCTAGAAAGAATCCAATGAAAACAAATAATAAACTCCATAGGATTATACTAGTCAATTTAGCTAATTTATTTATTACCATATTATATATTTAGAAACTGAAGCAATATAAATATGAGCATTTTTATCAACTGTCGAATTAAATGCTTAGAAAACGATTTTTATCGGCAGTCGAAGAGAATACTCCGACGCTTGACCCCAAGGCAGTTGACTCTAAGGTTTCACAAATTTTAAGATTTATATGAAAACTAGTGATTTGATGAATCTAAATATCCTCTTATAATCTCTCCAGATGAATTAAGTATGGCTCCAATTCCACATCCTTTTACAAAAACATATTCTTCTCCACACTTTCGGCAACTCAATTCTTTGGTTTTAACGGTTTGAGTATAATCACATACATCATTAAATGTTGTATCGGAAAATATTCTATCTACGCTTTCAAAGTGTAATTCGCTATCAGGACACAAATAATCAAAACAGGTATGATTTTCACAACGAATACTCCGCGCCACAATCTTCATGTATTAATATATGATATAAGACTATATAATTTTTAAGATTAGTTTTATCTATTAGAGAGTTTAAAAACATCTACTTAAATATCAACCTTACTCTGTTCAGTCTACTGGTTTTAATTAGTTAAGGTCGGGGAATTAATATTCAAAAGTAAAAATATGTGATTATCTGATTTTAAAATTATCATCTTACAGATTCACCGCGTATTTCAAATATGCCTATACTTATTTAGGGGGTTATTTCGTACATCCATATATGCAATCCCAAAATTTAAAGTTCGAAGTTGAAAGAGTATTATTAAACCACGGTTTTGAATCAGCAATGGTTCTAGTAACGCAAGAGAATGATATTTCTGTTGATACTACGGGATGTAACGGGTTTGTTGATGAATCTTTGGAACAGCAAATGATGGCTGAATTGAATGCTATGGTTCCTGATACGTTACATTTTGATAGACAAACAAAAAATCAATTCTTCCTTAGACGGTAATTCCTGAAGATAAATTGTTATTGTTATTATTTTAATATATATTTATTTACAAAAGATATATGCGTACTTAATCATACATTATATTATGAAATTAAATGATGGATATATTTATGATTATATAGAGCGTGGTGATTTAGTTATTGAACCTCTTGACATTGATGTTGGAAAAGGAGATAAAATAACTCAAATCGAAGAGAGTAAACAAATTCAACCTGCTAGTGTAGATATTAGGTTAGGAAATTCGTTAGAAGTTTATAATGATGTGGATAAAATTGACGTAAAAAATATGCCAGAACCTGATGAAATCAGAACTGGTGAAGAATTAATACTCAAACCAAAAGAGTTTGCTTTAGCAAGTACTGTTGAATGGTTTGAGATTCCAGATTATTTGGCAGCAGAAGTTAAGGGTCGTTCTAGCGTCGGTCGGGCGGGATTTCATATTCATACGGCAGGTTGGGTAGACCCTGATTTTAAAGGTGAAATAACATTAGAATTAGTTAACCATACGACAGCAGATGTGACTTTATATTCGGGTATGAGAATAGGTCAAATTGTATTTGATTATTTAATAGAACCTGCTGTTGTGGGTTACGGAGATAAAGACGGTTCAAAATATCAAGGTCAAAAAGGTCCAACTGCTAGTCGTTTAGATAAAGATTTCCAATAAAAATACTGTTATAACTGTTTATATATACAATTTTTTATTTTATAGGCGAATGAATTAAGTTTGTTTGCTAATAATTTATTATCAAATGATTACAACGCATAGATTCTATAATACTAATTCAAACAATATGGAGAACATTCCCGACAAAACTGTGAATTTAGTTGTAACATCTCCCCCTTATCCGATGATAGAAATGTGGGATGAAATATTCATTAATCAGAACGAAGAGATTGGAAAATACTTAGATGCTGGAAAAGGGTTTCAGGCATTTAAAGAAATGCATAGTGAGCTTAACAAAACATGGACAGAAGTTGACAGAGTATTAAATGATAATGGCATAGTTTGCGTTAATATAGGAGATTCTACGAGGAAAATAGGTGGTGACTTTCAACTATTTCCTAACCATAGCCAGATTATAAATAAATTCACAGAGTTAGGGTATGAAATGTTACCGTCCCTAATATGGCACAAGCCTACAAATAAAGCAACAAAGTTCATGGGTTCTGGAATGATGCCTCCAAATGCATATGTTACGCTCGAACATGAACATATACTAATATTCAGAAAAAATGGGTTAAGGAAACTCAAAACATCTAAAAAAGATAAAAGATACGAAAGTACATATTTCTGGGAAGAAAGAAATCAGTGGTTTTCGGATTTATGGGATGACGTATTAGGAAAGAATCAAAACATTAGTTTAAAAAGTCGAAATAGAACGGCTGCTTATCCATTCGAGATACCTTATAGATTGATTAATATGTATTCAATATATGAAGACACCGTTTTAGACCCATATATTGGAACAGGTACAACAAGCATTGCTTCTGCCTTAGCAGGAAGAAATTCTATTGGTTTCGATATAATGAGTGATTTTATAAATAAATCTGTAGATAATATCAAACAGTGTAAAGATGATTCACGTGAACTAATAAAGAACAGAATTGGGAACCATAAGAAATTTTGCGAAAATACTGATGTTACATTAAAATACTCATCAGAGAACTACGATTTCGATGTGGTAACAAAATCAGAAAAAGATATTCGTTTTTATTATATTACAGATATAGATGAAATTGATGGATGTAAAGGAGTGAAAGTTCATTATGATGAATTTGAAGAATAAGCATTTACTTCCAAAATTTTACGAGGCTCAGAATTGTCAACATAGAATTTTGCAATTTTCGTTTTGATGTATAGAAATTTTTGTTTGGATTATATTTAGTATATCTTTTTTCTATCAAATCCTCATACTTTACTTCTGGTTCGGCGTTATTCTCATTGACTAATACCCCAATTTTCATACAATAATCAATAATTGTTCTATCAAAAATAATTAGTATATATTTTAATAAAACGCTTGATATGATATAATTCAGTAGCAATAAAAGTATTAGAATTTGGTGCGTTATTTCTATACTTGTATATCTCGCTTGTATATAAAGTAAAACGATAGCTCCCGATATCTGTAAGAAATTGATGAATTTGTGTATTAATATCTGGGATATATTTGTTTTTACCACAATTTAACTAAGCACCCATAGGATTTAATATATTTTGGAAGCTATATTGTAAATTAAGAGAATTCGAAAACAAATCACCACGTTTCAAACTGTCTATATTTAAGAATTATTCTGTTTGCTAGTTTAAGCTTGACTCTTCAATTTTATTTCTGGCCTCAATAACTGACTCGGCATCTAAATCTAACGCGTATCTATGATAATAACCCCCATTCCTACCTTCATTCTGTTCTGTTCGAATTAAAAAACCTAGCATTGTCAAATCGCTTAAATGGTTTTGTACGCTTCGCATCGATGAAAGCGGTTCATAGCCTAAGTCTAGCGTCAGTATTTTGTAATTTTTGTATATTTTTTTGGTTCTGGCTGGCGTTTGTTTTTTCGTATCTAACTTTGCGATAGTCTCTAGAACAAGCTGAGCATGCATTGTTTGGTCTCTGATTTTATCCATCATTCTACCACGTTTTACTTTCACTCTAGCTTCTGAAATATGTTTATCTGTTACTTTCTTTGCATTCTCTCTGTCCGCAATATCACCGCCATTAGATAGCAAATCTAATGCTTGCCTTGCATTTCCTGTATCTTGTGCAGCTATAGCTGCTGCTTTTGCAATTGCCGATTTATCACACGCATCTTTCTTAAATGCAAGTTTAACTCTTTGGTTAAGTATAGTGCGTAATTCATTTGCATTATACGTGGGAAAAGATATTTCATCTTCCATTAATGTATCTTGGGCTTTTTTTGAAAGCGCGTTTCTAAATTTATAATTATTACTAATACCAATTATTCCTATTTTAGAATTAGTAATGTATCCATTAGCATTTGCTCTAGGCAATTCATACATTAAGTTATCTAGATTAGATAAGTGGTCTATCTCGTCAAGAACACAAAGATATATTCCTGGCTGCTCATCAATCTTGTTATAAAATGTTTCTAGAGCATCGCTTGTAGATAAACCTTTTTTTGGAAATGGTTTTTCACTATTTTCTATGAGATATTTATTTATGAAACGCCTTAAAATACTGTAATCACTTTCGCCATTACAGTTTTGAAATAAAATATACACTTGAGGTAGTTTATTCATGGATTCAGCTTTATTCTGAAACGCATTTAAAACATAACGAGTTACAGCAGTTTTTCCAACGCCAGTCTTCCCATATACAAATATGTTGGAGGGGTTTCTACCTCTGAGTATTGGGTTTAGTAACTGCTGATAGGATTGAATCTCATTTTCTCTTTCAACGATTGAATCTGGCTGATAACCTTCGTCTAAAACATTACCATCCTCAAAAACTGTCTCCCCAAGGTTGTCGAACAAATCTGGCGTCATTACCTAGATGCACCACGACTCTATGATATAATAAAAGTATCGTTCGTCTGTTTCGTCTGTTTCATCTGAAAATTATATCGTGAGACACACACAGTACATTTCGTCTGTTCTTCGGTGCAGAACTATGTGGTTTGGATTATGGCTTATATTCCTTAGACACACACAGTACATTTCGTCTGTTCTTCCGTCCAAATACTGAAGAACAGTTAGCGGATATTTGTGGAAACACACAGTACATTTCATCTGTATCTCTCAGAAAGAACGCCTATATCATCATAGAAACCTAATTTAGCTAAAATGAGGGTTCTAAGCCCCAGCCCTCAAAGAGCGAACGGCGCAAGCCGTGAGTAAATAGGGCGGAGTAGTTTAAGTACTACGATGTAATATTGTATCTGATTAAGCCTTTCGAAAGGGGCAATAAATTGGCGGATATCTAGCTACACTTTTTCAGTACTTTTCAGACGAAACGTACTGTGTCTCTGGTCTATATAGGATTATGTTAACAAATAATTACAAACAATATTATAATTATAAGTACTCAACTTCTTCGTAATCAGGATAAGTATCAATAGAAAGATTTTCTTCCGTAATCTTACAGATTGCAAGTCCATTTCCACTACCTGTATCTCTTTCAGCTGCTGCTTTAATCGCTTCAGCTACTATATTTGTAGCTTCTTCAACATTGACATCAATATTTTCTCCAAGTTGTCCTTCAAGTTTTCCATGTGCAACCATCTGACCGCTTCCTGTGACCGTGTAATCATCTTGGATTACGCCTCCAGCAGGGTCAATCGAATAGATATGAGAGCCATCATTATCTAATCCCCCAACAATTGGGTTAATTGCCATAAAGGGCCCTCTTCGAGCAAAGTTTCCTGCTAAGGTCGCAATTGCGTTTACGCTCATCGACTCATTTCTGCGAGCTTCGTATAGTGAGGCTTCTGCTCTTAGACTGTCCACGAAATCTTGAGCCCCACCAACACTTCCAACGAGCGTCATAGCAGTTCGTGGTTGTATCTGTTCTACTTTTATTACATTCTTTGACGAAACAAATCTACCTCCTAGACTTGCTCGTCTATCTGTACCAATAACAACGCCATCTGTAGCAGCAACGCCGATAGTAGTTGTTCCAGTTTTAACTACAGGACTATCGTCATTTTCTGTTTGGTTATTCGGAAACGTTCCAATTTCAGGTTCTCGGGGGTCTATAGTAGTATCTCTCATAGTATATCACTCCATATATTCTGCAACTTCTGCGTTCGTAAATTGATTCAATCCCGCTTCTTCAGTTATTGTAGCTATGTCAACTTGCGTAGACATAAGAACACCATCTGAAACAGAATTTATTGCTTCAATTGCACATCGGATACCTTCAGAAAGTTCCATACCTTCGTCATAATTTTTTTCAAAGTATGTTAAAATCTGGTCTCTACCATTTCCGTCAGCAACGGCTTTCCATTCTGTAGGCGTTCCACCAGGCTCAACATGATATAACCGACTACCTGTATCATCGACACCACCGATAATCAAACTCGAGCCATATGGACGACGCCCACCAGTCTGCGTTAACTCTTGAATATGGTCTGCTATTTGTTCTGAAATAGTAGATATATCTGCATCTTCACCATATCGAAGACGTTCATTTTGAGTATATAATCGCAATTGGTCAACAAGTTTACGTCCATCAGGTGCATACCCTGAACTTGCAGCACCACAATATTCTTCGACCTTATGGATTTTTTTGATACTCGAATCTACGACTAAATCTGAGGAATTCTTAGTCTTTGTTGCGAGGACAATTCCGTCTTCCGTTACTAAACCGACACTAGGTGAACCGCGTTTAACGGCTTCTCTTGCATATTCTACCTGATATAATCTACCTTCTGGAGAAAATACGCTCACACCTCTATCATAAGCTTGTTGATTGTTTGGATTCATTACGTCTTTATATTAGACGGGTTATTTATATGCTTTTTTATACAATACATTACATATAATAATATTTAAAATACTGTTTATATATAATTTGAAATCAATCGTAAAGAATATTAGCCTCCATATTAAATAAGTATATAACATATGCAAGGTAAGCCACAAAAAAAGCGTGAGAAAGAGTATGAGGCTGAATGTTTAGATTGTGGGAGAACAAAAAAGGCAGATGAGGATGGATTCGCTATTTGTTGGTGTAATAAAGAAAAAACAACAGTATTAAGACCGTGTGGAATTTGTGAAGAGCCAATCCAGACGGCTGAGATATGCGATTCTTGTGCCGAACAGAGTGAATTCGATTCATTTACGCATCCAAATGAAATTTGGTAACAGATACACGTTTTATTTATTCGGATAATTTAAAACGTGGTTTGTTAAATGGTGGTTTGTTATCCATATCAAAAGAATCAAAATTATTTACTTTATTCAAGTTTTCGAATTTAATAACAAGTATCGAACTGCATTTTGGACAGTATTTCCAATCATCAATATCATCTAATAATAACAAAAGTGTATTAAATTCACAGTTTTTACATTCTTTAATTTTATCCCTATTATATATTTAATATCCATATTAAAAAATCTTATTATTGGCAGAACTATTTTATTCTTATTAAACATATATTATGTATGTACAAAATTCTCCAGAAAATAAATTGCTCTGTGGAGATACCCTATAGTGATGATTCAAAGGATAAATTAAGGCAACTTGTAGCAAATACGTCAGAAAAAGATGCTAAAACAGTAAATTACTACGTGACAAAGAAACCAAATGCTTATTTACCTGAAAAACTAGAAAATGAAAAAATAACAGATGAAGAACTATTATATGATTTAGAAGTTATATTTCAAGAAAATCATCTTGATTTACGAATACCATATTTTCCAACGCATTCTTGGTTATATTCATTAGTAAATAAGATATTAGATTCATTATCTAAAAAATTTGAAGTTTCAATGGAAGTTGATGAAAAAAATTACAAAATCAAATACTCTAATGGATTTCCACATCCTCTTTTGGATAATAAAGATGTGTTCGAATTAATAAATGATAAATCTACTTATTATTTTGAGAAGAAAACGGTAAACACAGAACAAATACAATTATCTAACAGAAATTTGGAGTTAGATAACGAAATTAGCATTTATTCACTAAATGGCCCAAATCATAGTATGGGAATACATTACTTGCCCGATGTTAATAGCTATGAATTTACTTCAGAATATACAAACAATCCTGAAGTTATGTTTGAAAAACTTGTCTATGAATTACTAAAAATTCATTCTGATATGGATTTAGTGGACAATCCATATGAACCTGTAATTGAGACAAAATCTCTATTGCCTTGGTTATACAAACATGGCGCTCAAAGTCTTGCTTATTGGGAAGCAGCAAAGCATAGGATATGTTTACCATCAAATAAAGTGTTTTACAGAGATACGTGCTATGACGAAGCAAGAGAATATGATAATTCTCTTTGTCCATTAAAACTACGTAGAATGGAAGTAGATTTATTTGCGTTATTCGACTACGAATACAAAATCACAAAATATAATTCGGAATACTTTATAGATAGAATTAACAGTGTATATAATAGAAGTGAAGTATCTAAATTAGCTTGGTGGGATGGTTTAGACCAAAAGAAATATATTGATTCTAAAATCCCAAGATACTATCCTTCAGACTTTCTTAGTTATCCTTATGATATAACAAATAAGCATGATATACTGATGTATAATTGCAAAGAAATGCCTATAGATATTATAGTTCAAATGATAGAATATAAGCCAATAATACCTATAAATAATAAAATATCTATTGAGGATGGGCAAAAAATAGCACCTTTTGGATGGGTAGGGAAGCCAATAGGCGTTAGAATAAATGATGATAAAACGTCAATAAGAGAAATATTAGATTATATCGAAGAAGATAAATACATTATACAATATTGGCAATTTGAGGAAGGTTACCAATTGCAGCCAACAGAAGTTCAAAATTTAATGGATTTTAAAATAAATGATTTAAAAAATCAAAACTGGCTATGAAAATAATTTACTTGGTTGAAATATATGTTAATTCAACAGTCATAGTTGATTCAGTATGATTCAGCAATTTAATCTGGCGGGAACCTCCGATATAATGAGACTGCATGATTGTTCCAACATCATATTCTAATTTATCAACGATGTTTCTAAATTGAATATCTTCAAATTCTTTTTCTAAATGAATTAAAAGCTTTTGTTTATAAACCTTTAAATCATTGATATGAATTTCTGAATCGTTTTCATATAGTTTAGGATTATCAGATTTGTGAGTTTCCGCAACATAATGATGTTTATTTATGAATCGAACGAAATCTTTAAAATATTCATCAACCTCTTCAAATAGCTCATTAGTTTTCATATTTACATTTAGTTAAGTGAATATTAATTAGTTACTTGCTTACAAAATAGATATACTGTGGATGTTTTACAGTAGGTTCAACGTTATGATTTATACTTCCGTCTGGATTTACATGTTCGAATCTTGGGTCATTAACAGGAATAATTTTTTTATAGTCATCTATGTGAACCCAAGCGTCTTCGTCATTTATATACAAAAATTCTACACCGTGTTTATTAATTAGAATATCGTCTCGTAGAGGTTTTGACAAACCGTATGCAAGTCTTGAATTGTTAGACTCAAACCGTAGGATTGATTGAGACCATTTTAATGCAACCAGTCCTCTATGTTTGAACAATCTTCCTACAGGATTACCATTAAAAGTAACAAAGTTTTTCCCACTAGGAACCCTATGCTCCTGGTTTGCACCTTGGACCAAATTATTATTAGACATGTTATACCTACACATAACAATTTAGGGGTTATAAATATACCGATTTACAATACAATATATAGTAAGAGATACCGATTATTAAAAAATTTATTCAATAATAAAATGCGGCGTAGGTTGGTTCGCGTTGAACGCAGATTTTACACATTCTCTACAGAGATTTTTTCTATCTTCTTTTTTTGGGGGACGAATTTCACCTTCTACATGAGCTTTACACCATGCTGTTTTTTTCTTTGCATTTGGATTCATTTCCACGAGTGGCCACAATATATGAGATTTTTTCCAAGGTTTATTTTTCTTTTCCTCGTCAGGAATATCGATTATATAATATTCAGAATTTTTATCCATGTCTATAATTGCATTTCAAATGTTTTTAGTCTATTGATTTCTGGAAATAGTTAGATTTAAGTGTGTATAGTACAGTTGTGTTAATAGAAAGTCTGAAGCAAAGAATAGTACAGTGAAATACTGCAGACTTAGTAAGGTGTTTAAACAACTATGAACAGCACAATTATCAACGAAGAAGAGAATATTGAAATTGAGAATATCGATTTGGAATCGGCAAGCAAAGGAAAACTTATTGCGATTGTTCGTAAACTTCGAGAACGTCGAACAGAACTTAATCAGTTGGCTTCTGAAATGGCTACAAAACGTAATGAACTTAATTCTGAAGTGAATGAGATTACATCGGAAGCTAAAGAGTATAAGAACAGGCGTAACGAGCTTAACCAAAAAGTTGGAGAACATAAAGAAAAGCGAGACGAACTTAACGATAAAGCATCAGAACTTTCCGAAGAAATTGATGAAATTAAATCTGAAAATGTTTCTGACTCAGATATTGAAAATCTAGAAGAAGAACTTGAAGAGTTGTCTTTTAAACAACAAACTGTTGTTCTAGATGGGGAAGAAGAGCAAGAATTAATCGCAGAAATTGAAGAAAAACGCGAACTTCTTCAGAATTATAAAGATATCCAAGAGCGAATGGAGAAATTTGGTGAAATTCAGTCAGAAATTAACGAGTATCGTGAGAAAGCTACTGAACATCATGAAAAGATGCTAGAATTAGCTGAAGAAGCTCAGTCATGCCACGATAATATGGTAAGTCTCTTTCGAGATGCTGACGAAATTCGAGAAGAAGCAGATGCAGCTCATCATAATTTTGTAACGGTTCAAGATGCAGCTGATACTCATCATGAACGCGTCATTGAAGTACAAAATATGATTGATTCGATGGATGATGAAGACGAATCGAATGAAACTGAATCAGAAAATCGACATTCTGATGAAAATACAGAAGTACGAGATAATCTCCTAGAGCAGTTCCAAGACGGTAAATCACTTACAAATGATGATTTACTTAATGTTCAAAAAGAAGAAGGAGATAATTAACTTGTAGTATATAATTTGCGCTTATTTTCGATAAATATTTTAATGTGTAACGCAAAATATCGAATAGCGTGTTTCAGAATGAATTAAAATTGTACGAACTTTTATTTCATCTAAAAAATAAAAGAAGACATATTCAAAGGTATTCAGTTTTTGAAAAACCGATATATTCTATTTCTTTAGAAGAACTTTCATCTAAAGATGAAATACAGAGGTATGAATTGCAAACAGACGAGACCTCTAAAATAAAAAACATTCCAAAAATACCTGAGGATATAAAAGAAGATTTGATTAAAGCAGGTTATTATAGATTAAGTGATATTTACTTCACTCCTGAAAAAATAATTAGATATGAAAATCGTCTACCACGTGATGCAATAAGACAATTGTATAAAATGGCTTCAAAAGAAAGAAAAGTACTTTTGAAACGAGATAGGATAATTGAAACACAAGATAAAAATACTTATCTCAAATCTTTAATAAATAAGACTTATTTGACTTTTTTGCATTTAGAGTACTCTATAGCAAGATTTGTAATAGAATCCGTAAAGTCTAAAATAAATTTTAATCCAGACAATAATACTAAAAAATCTATTAAAAATATTAATAATAATCTAATAACGAATAAATATAATAACAATTTTATAGCTTTTTGTCTTGACATTTCAGAAAGTTATGTACAATATGTTACCTCTGGAAGAGCAGATGCTAATCTAAACAAATCGGAAAGAGAATATATTCTAGAACGAGACAACAATCAATGTCGATATTGTAATAGCAAAGACTCTCTTGAAATACACCATGTAATTCCTGTTTATGAAGGCGGTGATAAGTCTATGGACAATCTATGCACATTATGTGAAGATTGTCATCTAAATATAGCTCATGGGAATTCAACAAAAAATATTACTTATAATACCAAAATAGAATTCTGGAAAGATGTAATTCAGGCATCTGAAATTCCAAAGTCAATTGATTTTGAATGAATACTAACATCCAAATTTGGGTTTTCACATAATATTCTGTACATTCCTATTGTATGGCCTGCTCCAATCACGACGGCGATTTCTGAATTTTCTAAGCTCAATGCAGAAATATTTTTACACATATATTCATTTCGGTTATCTATTAGAATTCGTTTTAATGTAGGAGATATTTCTCCGAGCAGGTTTACGGCTTCTTCTACATCTATTTGTTCTGATTCAAAATTTTGGATTACTTCTTCCTTGCTTTTCTTATATTCGAGATATCCGATTCCGAATATTTTTACTAGTCTCAAATACTCACGAAAACTCATTTCTTTAGCTAATCTCTGAAATGTTTTTGAACTTTCTACATCAATTAATGCAATAGGTTTATCTAATTTATTAGCTGATTCTACGCCAGAAATCATATCTATACCCATGAAGTCAATACCCATATCTTGTGAAATATTCTTTTGAATTTTTCCAAATATATATGCTAAAAGCGTTCCTTTATAGCCTAGGTTCGAATTAGAATATACTTCTCTAAGTGTCTTGCTTTTTGTCATATCCACATTGTTCTGTTTTAGATATAACAATTTTTCTAATCGCTTTTTATCTAGCTCTACAGCAATAATATCAGGTTCGTTATTTAATACAAAATCTGAGACGATTTTAGAGCTTTTTTCAGAAGCATGAGATGTAGGAATAAGGTATACAGAAGATAAATCATTAGATTCATCGGGTTCACTTGAATTGTAATCCATATCTAATTATAATACTTTCATAGTGATAGATTTATTGGTTTTCAAAATCATGTAGGCTCGATTCTAATGACGAAGAAATTTTATCAATTTATTTATTCTCAAGGAGATATCTTTTTGACGATTTTATTAATTCTTCAGATGCATGAAAATCATTATGTTTGCATTTTTTATATGCATTTTCAAATGACTTATCCTTCAAATAACCAACGACTGCTGTACAAACAGCAACAGAACGAGATATTCCTGCCTGACAATGAACTAGCACTTTTTTACCTTGTTTCAATTTATCGATAACGTAGTCAACACATCTTTTAAATATATTATATCGATGCTCACCATCAGGAATTAAAAATTGTCCAGTCGTATACTTAGATGGATTACTTAATGATACAATGCTATCAAACTGATTTGCAAATAATCTCGCATCAACAAACTGCCCTACGGATAAGTTATTTAGAATCTTTCTTGGCATACTAACTGAACAAACTCGGTTTCAATATATAAGAATATTGTAAAATTACACTAGTTTAAACATAATTTAAAATTATGGTGTTGTTGGGAGTTAGATTAATGTATATGCAAATATATTTATATAAATATGGTAGAACGAAGAAAATTATTATGTGGATTAGGCTCAATTGGCGTAGCTGGTCTAGCGGGGTGTATCGATAGTTTACCTCTTTTTGAAAGTGAAGAAGAAATTCAAATACCTGATTCATTAACGAATGATGATTTACCCGATGGTTTATCAACAGATAGGATAGAAGCAGATAATATATTGACAAAAACTCCTTTAATCCGTAGAGAAGTTGATTCTTTAACCTATGAGATGAGCGTAAATAATAGAATGGTGACGAAAGATGTCTATGCTCAATTAGATTTTGAAACAGAGTACTATCTATTCCATACAGAAAAAGAAGGGGAGAAAATAAAAGAATACTATGATGATGTAAATGATGTTGTATACGTAAATGAAAGTGATGGAGATAGTAGCCAAACAACAGAAGAAGATATCGAATCATATACATTCACAAGGCAATCAGACTCAGAGTATTCTAGATTTGAATTTTTATTAGAAATTGCAGATTTCAAAATGGTAGGTGTTGAAAATCAATCCGAAGAGGATAACGAATTATATGTGTATGAGACTGATAGGTTTAATGAAGAGTCTGATACTAGTCTTCCATACCCTGAATTTCAAGAATTTCAGGCACGTATAAAATTTGATGAGATGGGGAATATTATGGAAATTGAAGTAAATTCTATTGAGACGAGCGGTGAAGAATATGAATTACATATTGTGTATTCTGACTACGGTGAAACAACCGTTGAACCTCCAGATTGGGTGTGAAAACGCGAACTCAAGAGTATAGGTTCTCGCACCGACCAACCTATAAATTAAAAATCATGATTTTGGAAATAAAATACGAATAATTTTATTAAATTGATTCATGAATGATTTTTTCCCAAATTTAAAAAAGCGTTTTAAATAACAATATACATCAGACATGAATTTGAATAGGTCTTTAACGGGTTTAACCAATATAAAAAATATGTATAAAATAGTGGCAAAGATACCTAATGCTAAGGTAAGTGAATAGTGAATAACTACACCGATTGCAATAAATGTAAAGAGCCATAAGAGAATGCTCTTAGTGTATTCTGGCAATTTAAAACCGTTTAGGTTATGTTTTTCCATAAACCGATATAATTTGAAATGCAAAGGATTTAGACCTTTTTTAATGGGAGGAATAAATAAAGTTGGTTTACCATATTCATTCATAGTGATAGGTACAATTTCACCCATCATATCAGACCCTCTATGTGGATGAACATCTAACCATGTGCAGAGTCTAATCCAGTTGCTACCTGTTTCTTCTGGCAAAGCAAAATCTAATTTAGCATTAAACTTTTCACCGTTATACCTAATTATTGTTAAATCAAATTTTCTCCCTTCATATGAATTGTATGCGCTAATTTTTACTACGCGACCAGTATATTCATCTAATTCTAAGTCAACAAATTCATCTTCTATAGTATTTTCATTATCTTTGTTTGCGTTTTTTTCGCGTTCGCTTTCTACGAAGTCTATATACTCTTTCTCCGCTTCTAAAGCTTCATCTACGGATTTTTCAATATCTTCATCAAGTGTCTTATTATATTCACGAGTTTCTGATTGACGCCGAGATTCCATTCAATTAAATTAATAGAAATCTTATTTAATAAGTATTCTGGTTTTATTTGAGTCTGAGGTGGTGTAGAGCGGAATGTGGACGACCCACAGAGAATAAGCCTCTCCGACTTGGAACAGAGAGTCGGAATCTGCAGGAAACTTCGCTAGACTCCCTATCCTCAACAAGTGAATCCGTTAGGACGAACGATTAGGGGGTAGTTCACAGGCTCTATAAGTGGATAAGGGCGAGAATTCGACTCTTTGTGTTGAGGTTTTTTTACGGAAAGTTTGATTGTATATTTACCACCATCTCGGAATATCCTGTGTTTTTAAATAACTCTTAACGCTATCATTATCATATTTAATACTATTCAATGTATACTCTTGCGTATCTGTATTTATAATTGCATATTCTGCCACGCCATCTATAGGTTGTCCAACACAGCCAGGATTTAATATAATGACATCATTTCCGAATTTAGAACAATCTAAAGCGGCTTGTTGGTGCGTATGACCTAATAAAACAAAATTAAATAATTCATCGTTAATAGATGCGGCTGCAGAAGTGAATTTCTTCTTTGGGACACCCATGTTATGTCGGGTATATCCAGAAGATAGTTCTGGCGTAGGTTGGGCATGAGCGAGTAAAAGACCTAATGATGGTATTTCTAAGTATGACGGTAATTCCCTAACCCAGTTTATCTGTGAATTGGTTAAATTATCCATCGTATTTTCTAGTTCAAATTCAGATAAACGCTCGTCAACTACATGACCTTCATTGTATTCTAATACAGCAACATCATGATTACCTTTCAAATTATACTTTACGTTTTCTTGTAATTCTGTAACCACTTCGCTCGGATAACCCATTAATCCGATGATATCCCCTAAATTAATGATTTCATCTACATTTTCACTAACTTCATTCAATACTGATTTTAATGCGGGGTGATTAGCGTGTATATCACTAACTACAGCAAGTTTCATGAATATAATACATTTTAGATTTACTTATACTTTATGAATTAGATTCGGGAGAACCTTTATGTCTTACAAAATTAAGAACTAAATATGATAGAACCCCCAAAGATTTACATTGTAGAAGTTACTCCTGAATTAGAAAAATCTCTTCGAAACGCCCAAGATGTGATAGACGAATCTGTTAAAAAACAATCAGCTAAAGGAGGAACAGTATATGATAACCTTATTGACCAATTAGATTTAAAAGTCAAAGAAGAAACAGATGAAGTTGTAACTTTAGAAGTCGAAAGAGGAACTGCTCAACATATTATATGGGCTCTTATGACAACATCTAATCCAACGACTATTGATGATGATTTAAATATAATCTGGGAAGCATTTCGAAATGCAGAAGAAAAAACGTGGTCTGAAGAAGAAAAAAAAGTATTCAGGGGTACTATTATGAGAGAATTAGTCCCAGAATAAAAATTAAATTTTAGTTCAATACAAATTAGATTATTTTTGGTACTGATGACCTATTCCGTTACTATTTTTAATTTCAACGTCATCTTTCTTTGTTATGGACGTGAAAAATCGGGCCACGATTGACGACCCATTTGACTCTACGAAATCGTACGAGATACGCGTAGTTGACCATGGACAGGGAATTAAACGAGTCCAAGTGACCGAAGAAAATGAACGAAATTGGAAGTCATTCCAAATCACAAATTATAAACGAAAAGAATGCCAATGGAGACGGAATCCTGAAGAATTAGATGAATCAATCAGACGAATAGTAGAGTTTTTCGGATATCATATCACGAATGTTCCGTTAGATAAAAAATATGGATTATATAATAATTTAAATCACATAAGAGAGGCACTCAGAGAAATTGATGACCAAACAGACGATGTAGATATAATTACCAAATCTGCACTCAAATGGTCAGATGAGTCGATTGAATCATTACAGAAGTTAGAAATACTACGAAATAATCTGACGGAGGTGCAGTATGAGGTAGTCGCTTACAAGGCGAATATGAGGTCAAAAGAAATGCCGTCTGGTCAAATCACTATCGATATGACTAATTATGGTCACGGCATTACATCAACCTCATTAAAATCACTTGTTTACTTGATGATTGCATATGCTCAGCATGATGGATATATTGAGAAAAATATATTGGATGAATCAATAGTAAAGGATTTAATTGGGGGTGAAAAATAATGAACATTCATGAAGAGATTAGAAAAAAGGATTCTATAATCCGTATATGGTCAATAAAAGATTCAGATATGAAATTTTATGTAACTTATATCACAGAAGAAGTATCAATGAGATTTATGTTTAAGATTCATTCCGAATCTCCTACTAAAGAATGCGTATTAGAGAGAACCATAGAACCTATTCCTCCATCAGATGTTATAGAAGCTGTTAATGAATTTGGTTATACAATTACAAATGTACCAAGCATTCAAGAAGATAACGTTATTGACCAAATTGACAATATTATTAGTACTATAGAATGGTTAAAAGATAAAGGAGATATAGATACCAACTATATACATGAATTTGCATATGATAGGACAAATAATGCGCTTGGAACAGCGATGATAAATATACTATTTTTTGAATCAGTTGGAAAAAGTCGGTATGAAACGTTACTTAATAAAACAATAAAAAAGTCAAATTCTCTAGGGCATAAAGTAACGAAACAGGAGATATTGGACCCGCGTACTCATAGTATTGAATATCTTCAAAGATTAATGTTAAACATGAGAAACAATATGTCTTTAGAAGAGGAAATAAAAATGAATGAGCTTTCGAAAAAACACAGTTTTGAACCGTCAGGTGAAGGAAAACACACGTTTGAAAAAGATGGATTATATGAAGAACAAGAAACGAATGAAAGTTCTTTTGATATTTCTAGTGAGGCAATTGAAATACTTAAAGAAGATGGATGGGATATTAAATTTTAGAATAACTCGTAAATAAATGGTATAATTTTAATCATATAGAAAACGATTTCGGTGGATTTAATATTGGTAGAATAGTAAACTATTCTATGACGGTACGCGACGAGTTAGTTCCATATGAACGAATTCGTTCAGATATTCAGTATCATGCTAGATTGGTTGGAGAAGGGACATTAAGTAATCCATATGAGATATCTAATGTAAGAGAACTACAATCAATTAACTGTGATTTGTCTTCGTGTTACAAACTTGTTGAACCTATAGACGCATCTGAAACAAAACAATGGAATAACGGTAAAGGATTCACTCCCATTGGAGGCACGATGTGGCAATCAGAAGCTTATTTTGATGGTATTTTTGATGGGAATGGTTATACTATAAAAAATTTATATATTGACCGTCAGAATAGAGATAATGTCGGTCTATTCGGTGCTATTAAAGATGGCTCCGCCATACAAAATCTATCGATTGAAAACTCAGGTATTGCAGGCAGACATAATGTAGGCTCTGTTGTCGGTTTAAATTACGATGGTTGCGTGATTGATGTGAGCGGAGATTCGGCTGTCATTGGGAATCATATTGTTGGTGGTTGTGTAGGATTGAATAGTAAAGGAGTAATTAGTCAGTGTGAGTGGGAATCGGTCGTCAGAGGAAAAGAATCAGTTGGTTTACTAGTTGGTGAAAATACGGGCAAGGTTAGTAAAAGCACTGGCTCTGGAATGTCTGAAAGCAACTCTGGAGAAGCAAAAATTATAGGGACAGATAGTCGTTAGTCAATTAAATATTTATATGTTTGAAAGAAATAAGTATATTTATATATATTGAGATTTATTCATAGATTATGCGTAATGAAGAACGTATTGAACCCATTCTCGAACTTGTTAAAGAACGCTGGAAAGATTCACCTGACCTTCGATTGGGTCAGTTATTGCATGTCGTAACAAAAGAAAACGATGTGTTTTACGTCGAAGATGACCGATTAGCTCGAAATCTATCTGAAACGCTTGATGCAGATAATCCGTTTGATGACATGGATTATTTTTGTGATGAGTAGTAGTCACTCTAAAAATATTATTTCTTCTTAGTATATTATATTCTAAATTATATAGCATAGTCTAATTTAAAATAGTCTAATTTAAAATAGGTTATTTATTGGTTTGATTTCAGATAAAACAGTCTGTGCTAAGATTTGATTTGTAAAATCTTCTGTCATCCTCGAACATATGTGGATAACGTCCAATTGCGTCATTTAATTTACTTATATCTTCAATACGTATATTTTCACCTCTGATAACGTAATGGTTCCGAATATCATAGTATTCACATTGATTTCCAAGTACTCCTCGTGCAGCATCTTCAAGTTCTGGACTTAAAGAACCATACGCCAGAATATGAGGGATATCCCATTCTGCTTCTAGATTGTCTGGTGCAACGGCTGTAAGAGAGTGATAATGATACTCCCCAATATCATCAGCTTCATCTACTCCTTCATCTTCTTCCGTAATTTGAAGACTCATTTCCGTAATAGCTTCTCTTACATCTTTAAACGCTGTAGATTCGTTAATGGCCGTAACTCCTATCACAGAAGAGTCATAAAAAGGACTATCAATTACCATATGGACGCGTAATTCATGTTCACTATCTTGAGTATCTATTGGGAATTTGAATAAATCTCCTTTTTCAATGAATAAGTTAATAAGGGCTCGAGTTGTCAGCGTATCTGCTTCACTATAGTTCTTTCTTGGATTCATGATTATAGTTATTTCTATTGTTATTTATACCTGTTTATTTGAACGATGAGATTTATAAAAATACCAAAGTTATTTGACATACTTCATATTATGAATATATATGGTAAATGAGCATTCTACGATTCCCTCATTAGAATCATATATAAATAATGCAAAAGATATTGTTAACGTTAATAGTTCAGTGCATGAGGATAGTATCGTATTTGAGGCATATGTTGGTCAAAACAGCTGCATTAATGTTGATTCTTTTAGAAAAAGTATACCTATGCTTATGGATACTTATGGGGCAACAGTTACAAATGAAAAAACAAATAATGGTACTCCGTATTATCGTATTCAGATATCTACGGATGGAGTATTATTGTTTGGAAATTAATTAGGGAAGGTGAATTCAGGTCCATATTGACCTTCTGAAACTTTTTTAGCTTCTTCAATAACTCGTTTTTGTAGTTCATCGTAAGTCATTTTATTTGGCTTATACATACCAAATGGCTCAAATATATATTCTTGAACATTATCAAGAATAAAAGTCGTTTCGTCAATTGAATCGTTTGTGATGATTTTCTGAGTGTTTTCTTCATGATTCCAAACGTAATTATTTATTTCTGTACGAATAACTGACTCGAAATAGTCTTCTTTCGTAGATTCATACGTTCCATATGCTTCGCTTCCAACTTCACCAACGTCAAATGATACAGAATTTTGGTTTATATCTCTTGTTGCGGCTGCTAGTTTTTCTAAAGCATGAATTTCTCGTTCCCTTTTATTTGCATGTCGGGGGCTCATATTTTCATATTTGTTTTAATTATTATAAATGCATCGAATAAGATTTCGTTATATTTTTATTAACTTGGTTTCTATACATTCGTATGCCAAACGTTAATGATATATTCCGAACAATGGATTGGAGTATGGCCGTTGAAAAAATGCCAAATAAACTATCTTATTTTTTACCTTCTGGGGACCCATACAGTATTCATGATGATATTAAAAAAGAATTGCGTCGAATGAAGGCATTTGGACCATTAGGTAGATTTGCAATTGAAATGTATGAGAATGATGAACTCACGGAATCGGAATTTGAGGCAGTTTTAGATGATATCATGAATAATCTCAATTATGACCATTATATTATCCACAAAGAAGCCCTAGATGTTATTGAAAGAGAGTCTGATTGTAGTAGAGTAAATGATATGATTCCATATTTTTTTAGTAGTAATATTCTATCCGAAGATATGATTGAATCTATTGAAATTCTACAAAAACTATATGAAAAAGATGATTTCAATATGCTACGTGAAAACAATAATACTATCCAGAAAGAACCCGTTCAAGAAAATAAAAAAGCCGTTTCTAAAGAAAAACAACTGAAAATAACAGAATTTTCATAGATTTATATAAAACATAATTTTAAAATTCTTTGATATATTATCCAAATTAAAAAATACATTATTTAATTTGGTCAGAGTTTCAATTATTATAATATTTGTTGCTGATATAACCTCCAATTTTATTAGATAGTAGGAACACTGTTTTGTTAATGACTACGGGAAACGAGAAAGTCCATATCGGATTTGAAGTCTCTAAGAAAGAGCGGGAATTGTGGCAGAGACATGCAGATGAATTAGATATGACGTATTCTGATTATTATCGGTCTATGATTCGAGCAGGTAAAAGAGATATAACCATAGAAACTTCTGAAGAGCGTAACTCTGCAGACGATTTAGAAGGCTTAGTAGAAAGAATACGTGATAAACTATCTGTTGAAGAGCCATTGTCATTTGATGAGTTAGTTGACGAAATCGTAGGCGAAATTGAGGATGATATAGAGAATGCATTGATAAATATTGATGAAGCAACATATAGGCCTCGCTCTGGCGGTTATATACTGAATGAATTTGGTGATAAATAATGACAAAGCAAACAACAATGGCGATATCAAATGCTGAAAAGTCATTTGAGAAGTTTATAGAAGCTAAAGGCACAAGTTTATCAAAAGATAGCATATATCAGGCTGAACTAGCATTTAGATATTTAAACGAGTCTGTAGGTGAAATAAGCGAACTTTCAGATATCACTCCTGATGACGTACACACTCTCGTACGTAAATTACGCTCGCAAGAAACACAAGACCCCACAATTAATAAATATATAAGCCATCTCAGAAATTTATATGCATTTCACCAGCGAAGAGGCAATATAGAATCAAATCCAATAAGCATAGCTACAGACGAAATAAATCTTCAAAAAAGCAAAAGTGATAGAAGACATATCCCATTAGATGAAATGAGAAAATTCGTACAGAGTATTAATCATCCTGAACACAAAGCTATAATCCTTTTATTGTTAAAAACAGGTATAAGAAATGGAGAACTTTGTAATTTGGACCTAAAAGACATTAACATAAATAACGACAGCTACAAAAAAGAATATAATGTTCAACCACGACAGGAAATTATTTCTCGACCAAACACTATATTTGTAACTGATAATATTCAGAGTGGCAAACGAATTAATGGAGAAATAAGAGAAGCAGGAAACAAACGCAAAATACCTACAATAATACCAATTGATGATGAATTAAGAATAGCACTACTTAGATATCTTCTTATCCGACCAAATACCTCTCATATGAACGCCCAACCTCTTTTTGTATCCACTCATGGTGAATGTACGCGTTACACAAGAGATGCTTTAAGCCGTCTTATTGCGCGTTTAGCTAAACAAAGAGGCTGGTATGAAAAAGGAAAAGGACTTAATTCAAATGTCACACCACATTATTTCAGACATTACTTTAGTAGCCATAATCGGGATGGATTTGGGGAGGCGATTTTAAAATATATTAGAGGTGATGTGGGGGGTGATATTGTAGACCATTACACACACGCATGGGCTCTACAAGTTAAAAAAACATATTTAGATAATGTGTACAAGTTTGATTAAACAAACATATAACCCAATACGGCTTGACATCCTCCCCGCGCTGAAGCGCGAGGATTCCTTCGTGGGACAGCACGCCGCTCGTGCGTCCCCGAAGGCACCCTGACCGAGACCATCGGGGTCTCGGCTGTGGTTTGTGAGTAGTGCGTCGGGCCTCGAAAGAGGCGTGGTGTGCTTGGGTATCCGCTTGCACCTCACGGGCCGTGCCATCGACCTGACTCACCCACGCGGGATGAGTGACATCCGACGCAGGGTTGCTTTTTGTTGACGGAGACCCCAAACCAACTCCAATTTTCGCCTGATGTGCTTACCCTACAGTATGCTGTCATTCGTTATAAAACTAGTGGTTGGCGTCCCTGTTGTCGGATTCATCCCCGCGCTAAAGCACGGGGCTTTCTCCTTGACTCTCAATAATAATTATGAGAATTAATATTAATGATTATGAAGAAATTATTAGTGATTTACCAGATAATTGGATTGGTGAGCAGCCTAGAGATACTCACATAAAATTATCAACAACCGATGATAGACCACAACATGTTGGCATACACAAATGGGGATATAAGTTCAAAGTAATCCCAATGGTCGCTTCAAACAAGCCAGGATGTAAGACAGAAAGCGATTTTAATAGAGAAGAATCATTCGAACATATAGACAACGCATTAAATTATGCTGTCGGATTGGCTCACCAATTGGATTGATTATTTTGCCTTTTCAACAACTAATTTTGCGTCTGTCACAGTAATTGGTAAGTTTTTGGCTCTTATTTTATCACAACGCGTTTTAATCTGATTTACGTTTGGTGGAATTCGCCTGAAACCTTTTCCTTTATCTTTGGACTTGTAGAGGGTAACATGTGGAGGTGCAGGGTTAACAACGGTGCTACCGCCATTTCTCTCAATAGCATTGCAAAGCTCTCTTTGCCTCTGTTGAAAATTTATATCAGTATCTACAGCTAAACAGATAACCATTGGTTGATGGTTTGTTGGGTGATAATAAAAGTCCGTGATTCTCGCGTTAATATTTTGCGGGAAATACTCATAAACATAGTGTTTAAAACGTTCTTTTTCTCCTTCTAAGAATTGAAATCTAGGATGAATAGTAATATGAAGATTCAGTTCTTTTTGATAATGACCTGGGATTTCCTCATCTAAAACAGACCAAATCTGTTTTGTCAAAGAATGGAAATTCAAATCATAGTAGGTCCAATATTGTACTTTGCGACTCATTAAACTAAATTATAGACATTAATCTTAAATAGTTTGCGATTTATAAGAATAAAAATTTATAAAATACTAATATAAATGGGAAAGTTTTATTAATTATTAAAGTGTTATATTATATGCCCAATCACTTGGCAGCGAGTAAAGCAAACAAGTTATAATAGGGTTTGCTTCAGCGACATTAAATTGAAGCAGGAATCATACTGACCACGTTGGCATCTTCTGCCAACCATCTTTCCATAATCTAAATAATTACTATTATATAATAGTATAATTACTATAAATATATAGTAATATAAAATATCAATAAACATATA
>LFCJ01000007.1_pt1 | contig 106629 bp, 135 predicted proteins | sample 643141 | NCBI WGS metagenome assembly LFCJ01 (sample SAMN03766243, study PRJNA286221) | soda lake metagenome | biome: soda lake; feature: Kulunda steppe; material: water; isolation source: sample B1-Br-g2 brine of Lake Bitter-1 | place: Russia: Kulunda steppe | collected 2010-07
CCAGATATACTGGCCATAACCAGTAATACTGACGAAAGCTTATAAATCTATTTCTAGCCTAAATATCTCAATGAATTTGAAAGAAAGTTCTATAGAGAACTTAATCAGAATAATTGAAGAGGCAAGGCAACTTTTAGAAAATAGGTAGTTTGAGACCCTTCTACTCCACTATTTACTTATCTTAAATGTTTAACCAGCAACTTAACTTCTTAACCTAGAAGAGTAGATAAGTATTTAAAAGTTAAGTAGAAACTTTAGATAGGCTTAAGGCCCTAACTAAAAGCAGAAAACTATGCATAAGTCTTGTCGCGTGTCTCCCGCACTCTAAGTTCTTATTTAAATTATCTCATAGGTTTAGCTAATATCCAGAAATGTTTTTCTTCTCTCCAATTCTCTGTATAAGCATCCAGTATCTCAAAACCGGCTTCTTTAACTAATTTTTTGTTTTCTTCCGGTGCGTATGCACTCCAAACCATTTCTTCCCCTCCAATTTCTCCTTTCAAACCATCCATTTCTACATCTGCGCCAAGAGTTATCAGAATCGCTCCATCCTCTTTTACCCAGTACCTCATTTTTTCCAGAAGCTTAGAATGCTCTTCTCGAGGAATATGAAATATTGCATAGAAACTAACTATAGCATCAAAACTATTTTCTGAAAAGTCCATTTCAAAGAACTCGCCTTGAATAAATTCGGCATTAGGGACGTTCTTTTTTGCCTCATGAATGTGTTTTCCAGCTATATCTACTCCTGTTAACCTATATTTTTGCTCAGTAAGATATTTGTCGAAAGGAATTCCCATTCCGCAACCTAAATCAAGTATTTTTTCTCCTTTAATTTGAGTAAAAAGTTTTTGGAAGAGTTCTTTTTCTTCGGATCTTAATCTTCTGTTTTCTCTGTAGTCTCCTTTATAGTCTCCTTTTTCGTAACCCTCTTTGACTTTATCTCTCATAATAGTAATATTCACTATTCAAATAAAAGCAATACATAACTAGATATTTCCTACAATAAATGAACGAGCACCGCCATCTCTAATAATGCCGTATAAGCCATAACTCTGCTACTAGCGGCCAAAATCACTCCAAAAAATTAATTTCTATATATGATAATAGATTAAGATATTATAATCATTATTAGACAGCTCTAAGGGTTCGGAAAGGCAAAGAACTCGAAGCTCGTACCTTCTGCATTATTTATCTTCTCTATAAGGTATTTTAGAAAAATCATGCATATCTGTATACACTACTTTCTTTAAGAAGACTCTAACAAAGTTTCTATATGACTCATGCAAAACTAGTGCTTGGTCTTTTACTATCTATACTCCTTTTTACCAGCGGATGTCTAGAAGACGAAACTTCTTTGGAGGACGAAACATCAGAAATTGAGGTAGAGAAAGTTGTTGAGGGCCTTGCCTCTCCTTGGGCGATTAATTTTGTTCCAGATATGGACTATGCATTAGTCACAGAAAGTTCTGGCGAGCTGGTGCTTATTGACACTTCAAACGGCGATATTGAACGCTTTAGCGGCGTACCTGAAGTTGATGATACTGGACAGGGAGGTCTTATGGATATCGAGGTACATCCTGATTACCCTGAAAACGAATGGGTATACATGACTTATACGGATAGTAATGAGGACGGCATTGCAACTCACGTTGGCCGAGCTGAGCTAGATTTGGAGACCCAAGAACTTGAAAATTTTGAGGTTTTACATGTTGCAGAACCTTTTCAGGATGGAGGACAGCACTTTGGTTCTCGCATAGTTTTCGACGATGAAGATTACCTTTTTGTTACAAGCGGCGATCGTGGAGATAAAAACTTTGATGACCATGTTTCACAGGATACTTTGAATGAACTAGGAGCGACTTTGAGACTGAATGAAGACGGAGAGATTCCTAGCGATAATCCCTTTGTTGACGATGACGAAGTAGCGGATTCAATTTATAGTTACGGCCACAGAAACAGTCAGGGGATGACAGTTCATAATGGGGAAATTTGGCAGAGCGAACATGGTGAAGAAGATGGAGATGAAATAAATATAATTGAAGAAGGAGGAAACTACGGATGGCCTATAACTCATACTGGCTGCGAGTACGGTACTGACAGCCCTGTTGGAGAAGATCCATTCGAAAATCCTGATGTGGTTGATCCCGTATATTACTGGGAGTGCAACACCGGCGGTTTTCCTCCAGCTGGAATGACTTTTTATAGCGGTGAGGCTTTTTCTGAGTGGGAGGATGATTTATTTATCGGAAATCTTGCAGGCCAATATCTTGGACATTTTGAAGTAGATGACGAAGATGTAGAGGAAAAAGAACCTCTTCTTGAAGAAGATGAGTGGCGAATCAGAGATGTGGCGGAAGAACCATCTACAGGCTATCTTTATGTGGTTGTGGACGGTGATGATGCTCCTTTAGTAAAGATAACGCCTGAGTAAAAACACTAACACAAATACTGTTTTTTATTATTTCTAAAACATTTTCCAGTAGAGCGATTGACGTACTGTAACAGAATTTAACAGACTCTAGACTCTAAGTCTTAGTTTATATGGTTACAGAAAGTTTTGAGGCTGCGGCTCAGAATTTTGTTGAACAGGCCATATTCTTTTTACCTAATCTATTAGCAGGATTAGTATTTCTTATAGTAGCTTACATAGGGATTAAAGCTTTCAGCAAGCTGATTGAGCGATCTCTTAACAGAAAATACCAAGATAAAATCATTGTTCAGTTAGTCAATACAATAATCTCTATTTTCCTATGGTTTGCAGTATTGCTTTCTTTTCTAAACATAATGGGGCTGGGCGAAATTGCTGCAAGTCTTGGAACTGCATCAGGGTTTTTGGCCTTGGGAGTAGCTTATGCATTATCAGACATGATTGCTGATACGGTTTCAGGGTATTATCTTGCTAAAGACCATGATTTTGAGATAGGTGACCGCGTAAAAGTAGGTGAAGATGAAGGAAAGGTTATAGAAGTAGGGCTGCGTAAAAGCCGGCTATTACTTGACAACTCTGATACTGCAGTGATCGGTAACAGCGAGATAGAGCAGAAATGGGTGAATAAATCGGAGACAGACTTCAAAGAGTAAGGTAGTGCATAAAAAGATTATAGACTGGTAACACGACTGTGATGAGCGCAAGTGAAGTCGAACTCTTTGATTGTGAAGATTATGAAGAAATAGATTTGGGCCTAGAATATTTCACAGGTATTAGATCTAATGGTTCAGTAGAGGTACTAGCATTTATTCAGGGCTCTCCTAATGACTGGGATATGGAAGAAATCTTGGCTGAAACTCGAGAATATTCAAGAGATATGCTTGACTCATCTCCAGACAGTTATTCTGTTGTTATAGAAGAAAACGAAGATTCAGATGGCTATAGAAGCGGATACCGGGAAATGCTTCAAATGTCTGAAGATGAAGTCAGATGGCTACAGGAATAAGTTCTCTTTAGCCCTATCCTACCAAGAGTCTAAAAAATTACTATAAAAGACTTTTTACAGAGAAACTCTTACAGAGGCTAGACCTTTCTAGTTTAATGGCGGGATGGTGTAGTGGACTATCATCGGTGCTTTGGGAGCGCCGGACCCCGGTTCAAATCCGGGTCCTGCCAATTTATTCCTTCTGAATGAATAAGAAATAGTAAGAATAGAGTAAAGTTAATTAGAGTTTCCTAACAGTTTTTGGAACACTGTTATGGAGATACGACATTACTGTGAAGAATATGAAGATGAAATCAAAGCAGTAATTGAAAAAGCTATTTCTTCTGTGAAACCTGAAAAATATTCTGCTCACCAGCAAAAACATTTGGAAAACATAATTCCCGAAATGAATATTGAGTTTGCAAAGAAAGACAGATATGTTTACTTTTTAGCAATTAAGAATGACGAACTTATTGGTGTTGCTGGTTTTCAAAAGGAAAGTGGAACGATATCAGGGATATTTGTTGATCCTGATTATATGGAGAAAGGTATTGGAACAAAACTGCTCAATAGGTTAGAGCAAGAAGCTAGAAAAGAGGGATTGACTAAACTGAAATCTCCTTCCTCTCTTGAAGCAGTGAAGTTCTATAGAAAAAATGGGTATAACGTTATCGGTGAACGAGAGCAAAATATGAAAGGTCTAACTATTAGTGTGAAAGTAATGATAAAAAATCTTGGGTAATATCATGTATCTAATTAAAGAACTGTTTTTAATTGGGTTTTTCTTCAGCTAACAATTTTTTTATTCTATTTTCACTTTAGGAGGACATGTGATGGACTACGACGAAAATGATCTTGATGACGCTCTTAGTCTTTTAAGCAATGAGACTCGAAGAGAAATACTAGATTATCTGCAAGATAATGAAGAAGCCTTAGTCGAGGAAGTGGCGCATCACTTAACTTCTGAACTGGATTTAAGTAGGACGGAAGCTAAGGTGGAGCTGCGGCACAAGCATTTGCCCCAACTAGAGGATTATGGTATTGTAATACACGATGAACGTACAGGCGTATTTGGATATGATTTACTGCATTACAGTCCTGATGAAGATATTGAGAGGCTTCTCAACGTGTCCGAATATTTGTAATGCTCTGAGTTCTAATTTTAAAGGCAAAAAAAGAAAAAGGGAAAAATAAGTTATCGGTCTAGTTGTAAGACTGCAACCATTTGCCCGTGAGATCCATTTTCATGCATCGTCCATTCTCCTCCTGTTTCTTCATAGGATTGAGCATCTTCTATAGGATCAACGTTAGTGTCCCACGCTTCATGCGGTTGCTGAACGTATCCGACTACGTGGATATCGTCAGCATGGTCTCCGGTAATCTCTACTTCTCCATATTCTATTGTTGCGTCTTCAGCCAAATCGTGCCATTCAAGACAGTGGCTGTCGATATATCCGTCTCCCTGTACTACTTGAGACGAAGTTCCGAACTGATCCGAATCCAGAGGTCTTTCATAGTTCTCTGTTAATGGCAGGTCTACTGTGAATGGTCCGGCATGTGGATGCCATTCCAAAGATTCGCCAGTAGGAATTGTTATCTGTGTGTCGGGTAATGTTTCCCCTATAATTACTTCTTCCTCTTCATTCAGAAGAGTTACACAGATTTTGCCTGAGCCTTCTCCTTGATAGGATGCATAGTCTCTCTTGTATTCATCCCTAGGGTTAATGTAGCTCACCCATTCATCGCTTCCAGCTTCATACCATTCTTCTCCAGGTTCTGGAGCCTCCAAAATGTAGGCTTGCTCCGTTACTTCTGAAGCGTCAGATTCGTCTTCGCCATTACCTGTTTCATTGTTCTCACTATCTCCGTTTGATTCTTCCTGTTCTTCTGTTTCATCGCTGCCGAAGAAGTCATCATTAAACCAGTTGTCGCTATTAAATGAATCTTCGCTTGTTGAAGACTCATTCTGAGTTTCTTCATCTTCTTCGTCTGCAAAGAAATCGTCATTAAACCAATTACTGGTTTCAAATGAGTCTTCTGTATTGAAGAAATCGCTTTCAAATGAAGACTCAAATGGACTTGCAGCAACTATTCCTGATGCCATTATCAGCATAAATGCAGTCATAACTATCTTGCTATTCATCTACTCACTCACCGTAAGACAGTAATTAGCAAGCCTGTGACTTAACCTTATAGCTTCAAAACTACAACAATGGCATGTAAACGGTTTAAAAGATAATATAAGCTATTAACCAATGTTATGATTCTATTAGTATGATTTTATGTATAATATGAAAGTCATTGAATAAGAATCACAATTTATCAAATGCCCTACCTATAACCTCGTTAAGAGCTGGATGTATGTGAATAGTGTCTTTTATGTCTTGTAGAGAGCCATTCTGTCTCATTACAGGCAAGACTTCATGTATCAGTGTAGAGGCCTCGGGACCTATTATATGGACTCCTAATATTTCTCCGCTTTTGGAAGCCATTACCTTAACAAATCCCTCTTCTTCCTTTAACGCCATCCCCATACCAGTATCTGCATAATTGTAAATAGCTTTTCTGTAATCCACACCAGACTCCTCTAATTGCTGTTCTGTTTCTCCAACTCCGGCTATTTGCGGTTTGCTGAATACTGCATGAGGCATTGCTCTGTAATCAACTTGTTCCTTTTCGCCTATAGAAGCCAGATACGTGTACTGTGCTTCTAAATTAGCCGAATGCTTGAACATATAATTACCTGCGATATCTCCCAATGCATAAACTCCCTCAACGGAAGTCTCCATATATTTATTAGTTTCAATAAACCCTCTATCGTCTAAGGCTATAGCAGTATCGTTAATCCGTAATTTATCAGTATTAGGCCTTCTACCTGTCGCTATAAGCACCTGTTCAGCTTCTAATACTTCCCCATTGTCCAGATATACTCTTTTCTCTCCTTCATTCTCTATTTCTTCTGCCTGCGCACCTAGTACTACCCTATACTGCTCTTCAGCTAGCTCAGTGAATTTCTTAGACACGTCTTTATCTTCTCGAGACAGTAATCTTTTACCTCGCTCCACAACAGTTATTTCTACACCCATTTCATTGAAGAAGAAAGCCATTTCAGCAGCTATGTACCCTCCTCCAACTATAATCATTGATTCAGGTCTTTCTTCAAGTTTCAATGCCTCACTACTAGTTAAATAGTCAACATCTTCGATTCCTTTAATCGGAGGAACAAAAGGCCTTGTACCGGCAGCTATGAATATTTTATCAGCAGCCAGCTTCTTCCCGTCTACATCTATTACTTTATCATCTATAAATTTGGCCTCTGTACGGTATAAATCATAGTTTTCCGAACTTTCTATACCTGTCTCAATGGCTTCTGCATCTCTGCCGACAGCACCATTAACTTCTTTGATAATTGTTTCATAATCTATGCTGTTAACTTCTGCATTTATGCCAAATTTCTCTGAGTTCCTTACTTCTGCCAGAATTTCTGCTCGGTGTATAAGCATCTTGGAAGGTATGCAGCCTCTATTGAGGCATGTACCTCCAAGCGGTCCAGGTTCTACCAATGCAACTTTCGACCCTCGAGAGTTGTAAGCTGATGCTATATCTAGGCCTGAGCCTGCACCTATAACAATTACATCATAGTCTTCCATCTTATTCTTCGTCTTCTTCGTGGTCGTGATCTTCTTTACCTGTAAGGTCTACGCCACAAGTCCTACATACTTTTTCTTCATCTTCATCTCCCATAATTTTTCACCTCTTAGAGTTCTTCGCCATTTGCCCAGGCTTTTAGGGTTTCATAATCTGCTGACCCACAGATTGATTCTCCAGTTTCTCGGTTTATGAAGAAAGGCACTCCTCCACACTTCTCATCCCCATCTAACTCGTAGTAAATTTCTTGGTTATCCTCGTTTTCCCATACTTCAAGTCTCTGTACCACTATATCTTCTTCATCTTCCAGTTTCTCTACTTTTGGAGCCATTTCCTTACAGTGTGTGCATCCGTCGCCATAGAACTCCACAAGATTTTCTTCAAGTTCTTCGCTCATTGTTTCATCACGTTATCTAATTGTAAGCCTTTCTTTTTGAAGCTTCGATTCTAACTACATGATATGTTGGAATTTATTTGGCAGTATTTAGTAGGGCCTATAATAGCTGAAGCAATAGAGGAACCTGCTGTATGGAATGAAGTTGCTGCTGTAGCTGGCTATAATCTTTACAATACAGTTCTTTGGGCTGCGATAGCAGTAACAATTTTAGCAGCGACTCTAAAGCTGTTTGAGCGGCACAGCATAGAATTCACCCCTAATAATGCGTTAAAACTAGCCCCCTTAATATTGCTAGCAGGAGTTCTAAGGTTTTTGCAGGATGCAATAAACCTTCCTTTAGCTGCAGAAATTGCTTTGATTACTCCCATAATCTACATGTGGATAGGTTTGATTGGTATAGGTCTCGTATACCTCGATAATTTTTATCAAAATGTTTTCAGATACTCAAACTTTGTTTTCGGCAGCCTAACTATCCTTCTACTTGCTTATATCGCTCTACTAGGCATAAACTTTGTAGTAATCGCTGCCGTAACTGTTTCTGCAGCCATTCTGGCAGGTCTTTACTACTACTTGTTTGAAGATAGTCGTTACGGCAGATTAGTGCTTGTTTTAGCCGTTTTCAGCCAGTACTTTGAGGGTTTCGCATCTACGTATGGCCTAACGCAGGGATTTGAACAGCGCCAAGTTTTAACCCAGTTCTTTACAAATATCTTTGGTTTACCAGGCTTCACTGCCTTAAAAACAGTGATTTTAGCAGGTTCTATCTATATTTACTTTGACTTAGACGAAATGTATCAAGCTTTGCTTTTAGTTGCTCTATACTCCATTGGTTTAGCTACAGGCACCCGAGTCTTGTTGCGTGCTGCAACTGGCATCTAACAAGGATTATATATAAGCAGTTCGAAGTGAGTTTATGAAGAAGTGGATTGTTCTCTTAGCAGGAGTCATTTTATTTACTGGAATAATTTCTGCTTTTGAAATAGAGATAGAAGATGTCAACGATCGAGCCACAACAGATGACTCTGGCGAATTTAAGATACACATAGAAAATACTGCAAATGAGTATCGAACTTTCCAGATGAATGTTCTAGACTACCATCGGCGCTGGTATTCTCATGAAAGAAGAGCAACTATAGAACCTCAAGATTCAGCGTATTTTAACCTAACTGTAAGTCCCGGAGATGACGCCGTGCAAGACCTATACAGAACTCAGTTCTCAATCACAGATCTTGAGACAGATGAACGCAAAACGGACAGCATAAGATTCAGAGTAGTAAGAGATAGAAATCTGAACTTGGACTCCTACAGCATTGAAGAAAATGCACTGGAGCCTGGAGAAACAGTAGAAGTTTCAGCTACGGTCAGAAATGTAGGTTCTTCCACCCTTGAAAATGAAACACTCACATTTGAGACCTTAAACAATAGTAAATCTTCTGAACTCGATCCTTTAACAGCCGGAGGGCTTAGAACAGTTACCGAAGAGTTTGAAATCAATGATTCTGAGTCTCCAGGTGTGAAAAAGGCCGTATTAGACGTTGAAGGCCGCGAATACATTGAAGAATTCAATATTTCTGAAATCGTGGATATAAGAGAGTATAGTGAGACTGATAATCGTATTTTTGTAGTGCATGAAGATTTAGAATTTGAGAACTTTGGAAACCTTGAGGAAACACACGTCTACGAGCGCGAAGTACCAAGCTATTTAGCACCCGTATTTTACGCGCCTGATGCGGAAGAAAAAGACTCTGACTCAGGTAAACTTTACAGATGGGAGTTTGAACTTGCTCCAGGAGAAAGTGAAACATTATCGATGCGTACAGATTACTGGATACCTATTACCGGCCTAGTTATTTTGTTAGCAGGATTTATTGGTTTAAAAAAGCTGACTTCTAGCGTCAAAGTCTTGAAAACTGTTGAATCCATAGATGGAAAGATAAACATAACTATAGAAGTTGAAAACGATAGCTCAAAGGTATTTAATGACGTTGTTCTTGAAGAATTTATCCCAAACGTTCTAGATGTTAATACAAGCTTTGATATGGCGAATCCTGAAGTTAAACATTCAAAGGACGGCAGTAGTTTAAAATGGTGGATTAACGAGCTAGAGCCCGGCGATCAAAGAATTTTCAAATATTCTGTTACCCCTAAAGTTGAAGTTGAAGAAGGTATAACTATAAGGCCATCAGTGCTTAAAGAGGGCGAAAAAGAACTTGCTTCAAGCCAAGAAATTGAGGCAAAGTTTAACTTGTAAGAAGCAAAGTGCTGGTTATTATGTAATTAGTTGCAGGTTTCAAGATGTAACAATCACTTAATATCTTGAATCAGTATTTTTGGACTGTGTTACCTCTGAAAAACAGGGAAGATGCGGGAGAAAAGCTGAGAAGGCTAGTCTTAGATACAGAGGATTCTTTTGATGTATTTCTAGGAATAAATGAAGGCGGCGTCGTAGTAGGTGAAAAAATAGCTCGCGCCTTTAATAGACAAATAAACCTTGTGAAGGTCAAAAATTTTGGATTGCCTTCAGCCCCAACTCTAGATCTAGGAGCAGTAACAGATGAAGGTACTTTAAGTATTAACCCTGAAGTTGAAAGCGCAGTAACAGTTAAACCTGATTATGTAGCTGAAGTAGCTGATAAAAAAAGGTTTGAAGCCCGGAAATGTTATAGTAAGTATTGTAAAGGTCTTAAAAGACCTAGTTTGAAAAAAAGAGAGGTTTTTATTGTCGGAGATGGATCTCAAAGTATTTCAGCTTTAACAGCTGTTGTAGGTTATGCGAAAAAATCAGGCGCGTCAAAAATATGTCTAGGTACTTCGTTCTTATCGCACCAAGATATGGAGCTTCTCTCAAAATTAACAGATTCAGTAGTGGCTATTGAGAGTTCTAACTCATTTGGTTCAGTAGATGATTTTTACAGAGAATTAAGACCTCTGGATAAAGAAATAATGTCTGATATATTAGTCCAGTGAAAGCTAAGTAATAAAAAAGAAGGAAAATACGGAAGAGATGGCCTACTTTCCCGGCATATTTAAAATATTTAATACCGCCCCTGCTGAGTAAGGTAGCCTAGCTCTATCGATCTGATAGATATTTAACTCATCTCCAACCGTCTGTGCTTCTAGCTCTGCCTCAAAAAGTCGTTTGTTTGCGTCAATAATCGTTCACCTCACCTTCAACCTCTGCTCACCATCCGATTTTCAAGCCAGATGAATTTGCTGGATAAAGAATAGATTATAGCTAATTAATAAGGTTATTATAATGCCAGACATGCAAAAAATTGTACCTTTAGGCCTCAAGTTTGTCCCAGAGTCTAATTAACTCTGTGTAAAGTAATACTGCCGCAGGAAGAAAGATGAGCAAGATTATACCTTCTAGAGAACTAAGGAATGCTACTAAGAATCCTAGTAACGGTACTGTGAGCATCTCTACTCTAAAAGCATTAGAGTCACTAAGCCATATGGCGCCTTCACCATCAGCATCTCTAACGTTTAATTCTCTTTCGCCATCTTCAACTCTATCATCTAGCACTGTACGTGTTAAAATTTCTCTTTCTCCTGTTTCTTCATTCTCATGAATAAACGAGGCCGTGCTTCCAGGTCTAACTTGATATTCTGTACCTGATTGCATGAAAACAAGCGTTCCTGAAGATATTCCATTTAGATCATCTCCAGATGCTACAAAGCTATTTGAAGCTCCTATAACATGTGGGAATTGATAAAAAAATAGCACCACTATTGAGATAACTAATACGCTTCCAGCTGCTTTTCGATAGCCTCCTGTGAAATTCATTATAATCCCTCTTAACATGTTAGAAGAAAGAAAGAAAGGTAGAGCTCAAGAAGTCTCGTACCGCACCAGACTCCTCTTATTGCTCATTTAGTAACCTTTCTTGTCTTTCTTATCGTCCTTCTTGTCGTCTTCCTTCTTGTCGTCTTCCTTCTTCTCTTCTTCTACTTTCTCGTCCTTCTTGTCTTGTTCTTTCTTCTTGTCCTTCTTCTCTTCTTCTACCTTCTTGTCTTCGTCAGATACCTTCTTGTCCTTCTCTTTGTCATCTACGTGCTTTCCTTCTTCGTAGGACTTCTTGTCATCTGAGTCTTTGCTGCTCTTGTCTGTCTTAGATTCTTTCTTATCGGATGAAGAATCCTTTGAGTCATGTTTCTGTGTGTAGTCACTCTTGTCTACGTCATCCCATTCACGTTCGATGTGGATGCTCTCAGATCCAGCTCTCTGGCTGAATTCGGACTTGTCAAGCTTCTTCATTAGCTGATCGACAGCTTTCTTCTCGTGCTTGTACATGTCCTTATACTCATCTACCTTCTTCTCAGCAGATTCGTACTTGTTCTTGTACTGATCTAGCTTATGCTTCTTGTCACTGTACTTACTCTTGTAATCACTTTTCTCATACTTCTTCTTCTCATAACTGTCCTCGAACTTCTTCCTGTCTTCCTCTAACTTAGTGACCTTATCTCTTTTCTCATCTACTTGCTTGTCATGATCCTTCTTCATGTCCTTCTGCTTGTCCTTCATGTCATGGAAGTTCGCTTTGTAGTAGTCCTTGTCCTTGTCAGATGTGTCTTGGAACTGGCTACCCGCAGTTGCTAGACCTGCAAGGCCTATAACGAGACCTATAACGACTATTGAGACTGTAACTTGTTTATTCATTATATTCACCTCCCTATAATTGAAACCTGTTTTTAGCGATATTCACAGGTAAACGCTGGGGATCATTGCCCCCGTAGCTCGATTTTACGAAAAACAAATTCCTTATATGCGGATTAAGACGGCAAAAAATGTTTTGCAACAGCCTATTAATTTTCTGAAGTCTTTTCAGATCATTTTTGTTACTTAACATTGACTGAATCAGTCCTTCATCCCCCATGGCCAGAAATTACTCGAGGATTTATAATATCTTTATTACAGAAACAAGCTTATTAGAGAGCTCTATATTGCGAATAATCTTGATACAATCAATTAAATATGGTTCAAATAGCTCTAAGAAAACTATAGTATTTTTTCACATGTTTTCAGATAGATTATTGCCTCTTTCTCCCAATTTTCGTTGTTGCTTTTCTACTTCTCTGTAGGCACTTGATAGTGGATCCACTATATCACGTCCTCCTTCAGTGAAAGTCACTATCTTTTTCCTCCCTTTAGGCTCAAACTGTACTAACTCATAGTCTTTCATTCTATTCAAAACCTTCACTGTATGAGCATAAGTTGCTCCTACATCCTTTGAGAGCTTTCGAGCATAGCTTTCATCTCTGCCTGCAACGTTAATCATAATTCGGACAGGTTTTACCTTGAAAAAAAGTTTCTCAATCTCATTATCACTTTCCATCTGCACAACCACAATAAACCCTATTCAGCCTTATTAATAGAGTTATAAATTCTAGAATATAATAAAAAAAGTTCAAAAAATGGCATTTATTTTAACTCCATCTATCCCCTCCCTCCAATTTTTCTAACAGCTCCATGAAGTGATCAGCGTACTCTTGTCCTTTCTCGGTAAGCACCAAGATCTTTTTTCTACCCTTTTTTTCAGTTTCTATGATCCCCTTCTCTTCAAAACAAGAAGTAATCTTCACTGTATGTGCGTACGTAGTGTCAATCTTTTTTGAGATGAGACTGCAATAAACATCCTCTCTATTTTGTCTAATAGTGACTAACGCTAGCACTGGCTTTTCCTTCAGGAAAAAACTTTTTTCATTCATCACTAAGCCACCTCTCCTGAAACACCTCTATCTAGCCGTTCATAAAATTCGTCGAAAACCACACCCTCATCGTTCAAACGATGACCAATTCTTAAACTGTAACGACCTCCCGGCGCCACATCAGTATATTTACTCATATTGAAGACGGTAGAACAGTCTATTAAGCCCTCTAAAACACTTATTACTCTCGAATTCATTTCATAATCTACTTGATATGTAGAGCGTCTATTCGCTTCTTCGGAAGCATGCATAGCTCTTGACTCAAGATCAAAGTAGCAGTATTCTAACAAGCAGGGATCTCCTCCATTGAATAGTTATTAGATTTTGAACCTAACCTTCTATATACATCATAGATAGTGCTAAACTGAATTGCTATCATATAATTCACGCATACGACTATGAATGAGTCCCATATTCTTAAAGGTCTATATAATGCAGTATATAGTTAAACAAACTCAATAGAAAACTGTTTAAACTAATATAGACAACAGTAAAATGCTTAGATATTCTCTAAATCTCAAATACATACTTTATCATAGACATTAGTTACTCTTCGACAACAAACCAAGAAAACCTCTTCTTTCGGCGAGAGATGAAAAAACTCCATTGATCCAATACTTAAATTTTGGCCCCCTCAAACAATTTGTACCCTGCCATAAAAGAAGGTTTTATCCCGGCTTAGCTCAGCCTGGCAGAGCGGCCGACTGTAGATCGGCTTGTCCCAGGTTCAAATCCTGGAGCCGGGAAACCTTCACGCTTTCTCAATCTCTGCCTGCTCCGTAACTAACAGCACAGAACCTCTTTTTAGCCACCGACATGACTCTCCAAGCTAAAGATTCATACTAGCAAAAACATTAAGGCATCATTTAACCAAATAAACTCCTTCACCAAGGTTAGTAAGAAGATTTGGGCCTGACTTCGTACTGAGTTCGGAAAACCTGCTTTAAAAAGAAAACCTAGTACTTTGACAGAGGTGACTCGACTTGAACTCTGCCCAAACAATGACTATGAAAAAGAAGCCTGAAAAACTCGGAACCTGCATCATCTGCGGTGAAATGGTCTTTACCAATGACGACTATCTTAAAGCTACAGAAGGCCACACGCATCACAGCTGCATAGCCAAAACAGAGGCCTTTTGAGGGCCATTCAAATCTTTTTCTTTCTATTACGGATAAAATTCAGCCCTGTCTTATATTTATGAAGTATGAGTCCATATTCCCCCTCTCTTTATTTAAGACAAGGCCTAATTTATTGGTATAAACAGATAAATCCAATGACCCTGATCATAGAATGCAGAACTTTGAGAAAATACTCTGGTGGCTTATCGGCGGAACAAGAGGAGGTAAAAACAGATTGAGAATCATAATGACTTTAGATGAGCAACCTATGAATGCAAATCAGCTATCAGAAGACCTTGATCTTGATTACAAAACAGTTCAGCATCATCTCAGGTTGATGGAAAAGCATCATGTGATAACTACGATGGGAGAAGGCTACGGCAAGAACTATTTTTTAACGGATCAAATGGAAGCAAATCTTGATAAGTTAAAAGACATAGCCGATAAGTCTGGAGTGGAAATATGAAATACGGCGATAAACTAAAAGAGAACCTGAACAGTTTCAACATTACAATTGCCACAGGCATGATAATAGCTGCAATAACCGCTTACGTTGCAACCAACACTTTTTTCGTAGCTAGCCCGCTCTTAGAAAATGTTTTAGTAGCTAAAGTAGTTTTTACATCTTTTAATATCGTAATACTTTCAGCACTAACATACAATTACCTCAAAATATACCGCGAAGTACCCACCTCAATGTCAAGAGGCTTAGCAATTTTTAGCGCCGCACTACTACTATATGCAGTTACAGCTAGCCCTATACTCCACTTATTAGCAGGTTTTGAAGGTATAACTATAGGCGTTTTTACATATGTGCCTGATATGTTTGTGACTATAGCTGGAACAATCATACTCTACGAAAGTTACAAGTAGAGGCATTAAAAATCAGATCTTTTTCTTCTGCATCATGTCTCAGAATTTCCAGAATCTTATTGATCTAAACATCGCTAAATAAAAAAATAGAAAAGTAATTGAATCCATGGAGTTCCAGGACAAATACGCCGATTTCTTTGAAACGGTACATCCTGACTATTTTGATCAGAAACTATTCGTACCAGGATTTGGATGTGAAGAGTCAAAATATGCGTTAATAGGTGAAGCGCCTGGCGCTAACGAAGTAAAACAGGGCAAACCCTTTGTAGGTCGAGCAGGGAAAAGACTTGACGAAATACTCTCTAATATAGGAGTAAAACGTTCTGAACTCTATATAACCAACTTAGTTAAAGTACGCCCTCCTAACAATCGCAACCCAACAAAGAAAGAAATAGCTGCATGGGCCCCACTACTGAGAGAAGAAATAGACTCAGTTAAACCTGAAATAATCATAACTCTAGGCAACTTTGCTTCTCGTCAGATGCTTGACACCAGCAAAGGTATTTCACAGATTCACGGCCGAATCTTTACAAGAGAAGGTCTTAAAATCATGCCAACTTATCATCCTGCAGCAACACTTTATGACAGAAGTAAAGGTCCTGAACTTGAGAAAGATTTGAGAAAGGCCTTTCAAAAAGAAGAATCTGGACAGAGAAAGCTAGATGATCTAACCTAGTTCTGACTGATCTACTCTATTGAGGCCTGACTGTTCCGCATATTTTTCCAAAGACTCTGCAGCACAGTTAGTATATCTCTCAGGATATTGGTTGATGTCTTCAAGAATTGAATTTACAGCTCTATACTCTGCATAAGCCACCTCGTCTGCTAGCTCTAAATCATAGTTTTGCGTTGTAGAAAATACTGTAACATTCTGAGGATTATCTTCACAATCTTTAGTAAAACTGAATTCGTATTCTAACTCAGGTTTGAATGGAAGTTGTTCAGGCTCACAATTGTAAAGTTCTTCAGCATATTCTCTAATGGCTGCACACTCATAGCTTTCTCCTAGTTGAACGTGCCCAGCAGTTATTTCATATAAACCTGGTTTTCTATTTTTGTCTTCAGACCTTTTCTGTATAAGTACATGCTCCTTTTTTCTGGATTTGAAGCTTAGAATTGAAACAGCCCTGCTTCTCCGCCCTTTTCTAGCACTAATAGTATTACGAGACATCTTCCCTACGATATTATCTTTTTTATCAACTACTGGAATCATCTCTTCATGTTCTTGACTCATATTATAACGTAATACTAAGTATTACGATTTGCTTTTATAGGTTGTCCTTACTAAAAAATGACTTCCCCCACCTATAAACGTGGAAAAATATAAAGAAATAATTCCTGAGTACAAAGCCTTTCAAAAAGAAGTCGAGAAAGATCCAGTTGCATCAGTAAGAAGAAACAACCTCAAAGCAAGACCCGACTTTGAAGAAAAATTGGCGAAAGATTTCGAAGTTGAAAAATCGAGCTGGAACAAAGATGTATACAGACTGGGCAGAATTGACAATCCCGGAACTTCAATGCTTCACTGGCGCGGCGAATACTACGTACAGGAAGAATCAGCAACAGCACCTGTCGAAATTCTTAACCCTAAGCCAGGAGACCATGTACTTGATACATGTAGCGCTCCAGGCGGAAAAACCACTCAAATAGCTGATAAAATAAACAATACCGGTATAGTAGTAGCGAATGAAAAATCTGGACAGAGGATGAAGAGTCTACACGCCAACGTATATAGGACCGGAGCATTTTCAGCGAACACATTGAACCTTGATGGCAGAAGAATACCTGAAGACACAGAATACGATAAAGTCTTAGTAGACGCACCTTGTAGTGGTGAAGGAAACAACTGCCGTAGAAAAGAAAAAGCAGCCAGCGAACAGCAGACAAAAGACATCTCAAAACTACAGGTAGACCTCTTGAAAAAAGCCTTAAACCTAGTAAAGCCTAGAGGCACATTAGTCTACTCAACATGTACTTTCTCACCTTGGGAGAACGAACAAGTCGTCTCAAAAGCTTTAAATGACACAACATCATTAGAAAGAATTAAATTAGATTTCAACCACTGTAGAGGCTTAGAAAGTTTTGAAGGCGAAGAATTCGGCAGCGAAATGGATAAAACCGTTAGAATTTACCCTCATCATTTGAAATCAGGTGGCATGTATGTCGCAAAATTCAGAAAAAAAAGTTAAAAAATACCTAAAGAAGAGATTTGGAATAGAACCTGAAGGAGAATTTTACTATAACGGAGATTACTGGTTCTGTCGAGAACCTAACGACAAATATGAGACTAACGGAATTAGAGCTGTCAGAGACATGGACATAGGACTCAAACCTACAACTTATTTTTTACAGCTTATAGGCTCTCAAATTGAGAAAAATAAAGTAGACTTAGACAAAAAAGAATTAGAGGCCTTACTTAATGGAGAAATGATTGAGAGAACTCTGAATGAGAAAGGTTATGTAGCGCTATTCTATGAGACTCGCTGTATTGGATGCGGACTATACAAAGATGAATTAGTGTCAAGCAGAGTACCTAAAGGCCGTGGAAAAGAGTTTCTAGGATTTCTTTAGCGGCTTTTATCAGCTATAGTCTCTGCAAGATATATTAGCATCATCAATCCTGTAGCCTGTGCTGCTAGAACGGTAGAATCAGTAGAAAATTCAAATAATGAATCTCCAAATCCTATATGCTCTTGAAGCAGGAAAAAGTTCATTCCTAATACAATAATGGTTGCTAAATCAATTATAGTAGACTTCTCAAGATAACGTCCTAGCGAACCAAATATTCCTCCTTTATTATTGTTACCAAGGTCTAAACCTCCCATAGAATTAATATCTCATTTCTGTTATTTAAACTCGACTCAACTCTTCAAACCCTTTATAAATTTTAACTCCGCGTCTGTAATTGTTGGCGACCATAGCGAGGGGGTTACACCCGTACCCATCCCGAACACGGAAGTAAAGTCCCTCAGCGATTCGAACAGTACTGCCTTCATGGCGGGACATTCGAAACGTTGCCACTTATTTTTCCTTTTCCACCTACATAAAAAAACAAGAAAATAATACTTTTTCTAGCACAGAAGAAATGAACCTCACACGCACACTGAACAACGCAAAAATACTGGGCCTTTTAACTGGTATGACAGGCCTGTTCATAGCAGCAGGATTTCTCATAGGAGGAACTACAGGAATGATTATAGGCCTGTTCTTTGCAGGAATTATGAATTTTGGAAGTTACTGGTACAGTGACAGAATTGTTCTGAAAATGTATAACGCAGAAAAAGTAAAGCCTGATGAAAGATCTCAACTATACACTTCAGTAGAGCAACTTGCTGAAAATGCAGATATCCCTATGCCTGATCTTTACATATCTGATATGAACGCGCCTAACGCTTTTGCAACTGGGAGAAACCCTGAGCATGGTGTTGTCTGCATAACTCAAGGTCTTCTAAGAAATCTTGAAACGGATGAGATTGAAGCTGTAGTAGCCCATGAACTTGCACACATAAAAAATCGTGATACCTTAATTAATGCTGTAGTAGCTACAATTGCTGGGTCTATCGCAGTGATAGCCGAACTAGTTTTTTGGTCCGCACTTTTTGCAGGTAGAGATCAAGAGGGGGAATTGCTATCCGCAATGGCCTTCATGATTTTGACTCCTTTAATCGCGACCGTGATTAGAATGTCTATTTCGAGAAAAATGGAATTTCGTGCCGACAGTGACGCAGTGAAGATTCATGGCCAGAGAGAGGGACTTTCAAACGCTTTGAGAAAAATAAGCTCTGCAAACGAAAGACAAAGGAGAGGTCATAACTCTAAAGTGCAAGAAGCAGGTTCGAACATGTTTATTTACAATCCCTTCGCCAGCGACAAATTTACGAAACTTTTCTCAACTCACCCAGATTTAGATTCGAGACTGGAGAATATTGAAGCCTCCAGTCTCTAAAAGTTTAAAGAGAAGTATGCTCACCGACTACTGCATCATTTAAATCCACTTCTTCAAGCTGAGAATTATTATCTATTATTGAATTCCTTATTTCGCTATCCTCAATATCTACATCGTGGAATACGATGACATTTTCAAGCTTAGAATTCTTGACTTTTGAGTTGCCCATAATGAACACGTTGTCGTTAAGTTCTGAATCTTCTGTGTCTCCCTTCACAATTTTTTCATCTATAACTGAAGCTTGTGCTTCAAGATATCCTTTAGGTGTGCCGACATCATGCCATTCTCCCTTAAAGCTGTAAGCATACATATCTGTCTGCTCATGAGCCCACTCAAGAAGCCTACCAGGCTCATCTAAGTACTGTTCTGCTGGCACATCAGTCTTGCTAAAGTGTTTTTCATATTTTTTAAACAGACTCAGCTGATCCTCAGGATAAAAATAACACGCGGTTGAAGCAAGTGTTGAAGGCGGCTCCTCAGGTTTTTCTTCGAACCCTACAATTTTTTCTTTATCTGTATCTACTATACCAAACTGAGAGGCCTGTGCTAGATCATTTACATCAAAAACAACATTTGTAGGCGCATTTTTATCAAGCGAGAAGTCTACGAAGTCTTTGATTGAAAAGCTATAGTAATTGTCGCCGCCTATAATCAATAGGTCATCTTCAATTTCCTCGTCCTCCAGGATTTTAATTATTGCTCCTATAGTACCAGGTTTTTCATCTTCTGAGTCTTGGTCTTCTACAATTATCCTGACGTTATCTCTGCCAGTAAGTTCAATATATTCTTCGAAATCATCTGCAAACTTCTTATTAGTAGAAATTAAAACTTCATCAAAATCATCAAGCTCTTCAACAATATATTCTACTATAGGCTTATTTCCTAAAGGTAGAAGGGGTTTTGCACGGTCCTTTGTGATAGGCCATAATCGGGTTGCGTGACCTCCTGCAAGAATTACTGCTTTCATAATACAAAGTATTACCTTTCAGGTTTTAAACGTTAATCCAGTTCAAAACTGTGTTTTTCAGAACTATCAGCAGCAACCTTAATTTCATCTAGCAACTGACATTTTCTACACAGGTTCCCACTACAAGGCTCCCCACATTTATCGCATTCTTCAATCTGGTTATCCTTATCGTCCCAGTCAATATTATCTTCTACAAGATCAGAAATCTCTCTACCCTGCGATACTATCGAGTATTTAATTCCCGGCATCTCGCTTTCCAACCTGTTAATAAAAGACTTTACTAGCGGTCTAAGAGAGGTTTCCTGCACGTGAGGACATCTATCAATAACTCCTAAATCGTGGAGCCTTGAGTACAGTGCGATTTCTTTCTCCATCACATCTCTTAGAGGTTTTATACGCGGCGTGAATTTTTCATGATTAACAGGATCTTTTTTAGGGCCTATCCGAGCCATTCGTTTCATATCGCCTTTAATATGATTCATAAGTATGGCTTGAGCTTCATCATCGAGATTATGTCCAATAGCCATTTTATCAGCACCGACTTCTCTACAGAGTTTATTCAAGAGATCGCGTCTCATAATCCCGCAGTAAGTGCAGTTACCTTTAGCACCAGCATCAGCCACATCATCCATTTTTAAATCATAATAATCGCTGTAACGGCCTATCTTCAATTCTATACCTAACTCATCACACATCTCCTTAGCAGCGCTTATCGACTCATCTCTATATGGATCTATTCCTTCATGTACCGCTATCGCTACTATATCTATATCAGGCCTATCTCCAAAAATTTCTACAAGCTGTTCCAGCATAACTGCAGAGTCTTTTCCTCCTGAGAGGCCTACAGCTATTGTATCTCCTGATTCTACAAGATTTCCTTCTCTTATTGTTTTTTTGACTTTTTTGTTGATATCTATTGAGAAGTGTTTTTTGCATAATGCTCGGCCTTCATATTCTCGGCATATAACTGCTTCTTTGCCGCATTTGCTGCATTTATCATCCGCCATATTTTGAAATTGGTCAGAAAGTTTTTAGTCTTCAACTAATTTAGTTCAGTAAACAGGAATTATTACGAGTTGAGCACTGACCTCAATTCGGCTAGCTCTCTAATCCTATAAGTTGGATTCAGACCTTCTCTCTCATCATAACTTTGTACCAATACCGAGTCCACTCCCGCATTTTGTGCTGCGTTTACATCTGCAGAAGTATCTCCTATCATAACTGGTTTATCCGCTCCAATCTCATCAATAGCCTTTTCGAGCATGTATGAATGCGGCTTTTTTCTCTCTATATAAGTTTCAAAGCTATCAAGAGGCAAAGATTTTACGACTTCAAACTGTTTTCTAAGATTGAAATGTTTAAGCGTTAGCTGTGTAGTTTTAAGCGGAGCATTCGTTGCCAGAGCAACAGGAACATCCATCTCATCAATTAGATTTTGTGCTTCCGGGAAAAGCCGGATAGCGCCGTGTTTTATCAAATTAGTTTTAGCATCTTGGACAGCATGTTCTACTTGCAATAGCTCCTCCATGCTCATATTTTTTCTCTCCAGTAGCTCTTCTATCTGCGACATCTCAGTAGCCTGCACTACCTGTATAGCATCTTCTTTATCGAAGCTGTAACCTATTTCTTCTGCTTTTTTCATTCTGATTCTGTCCATCCATAAAAAGTTATTCAGGCCCGAATCAAGGATTACTCCGTCCATATCGAATATTACTAAGTCGTACATGCGTCTGAACCATTAGAATTGAATATTTTTAAATCCCCCATCACCCTTCACTATAATATCATTTCAATGCAGCAGAAGCTCGTTAAAGTTAATAAAACATATACCTTCACTGTGCCAGCGTGGCAGAGTCTGGCTGAACGCGGCAGATTCGAAATCTGCTGGGGCTTAACGCCCCTCCCCGGTTCAAATCCGGGCGCTGGCGAGCTTCATTTTTAGTCCTAAACCTCTTACAAGAATTCCAACGCTATTGTTCCTGACCGCCACTCCTTTTAAAGTTTCAAGGCGCTTGTTTAATTCACGGTGCATATCACTATGACAGAAGAAGATGATTTTGCAGGTCAAGAATTCGAATCAAACGAAACAGAAGAAACAACAGAAGATGTTGAAGAAGTAGAAGACGTTGAAGAAGACGTTGAAGAAACTGAAGAGATCGAAGAAGAAACAGTTGAAGAAGAATCGTCAGGAGACGACTTTGACAAACCTGTAAGCGAAGGAGACACAGTAGAAGTAGAGATAGAAGATCTAGGAAGTAAAGGAGATGGAATAGCGCGTGTTGAAGGATTTGTAGTTTTCGTCCCTGGAGCTGAAGTCGGAGAAACTTACGACGTAGAAGTTACTTCCGTTGGGAACAAATTTGCCTTCGCAGAAATAATCTAGGCCATGGATACCCTGGTAAGATACTCAGAAATCCATACCAAGAAAGGTAAATTCAGAAGTCAGCTGCTTCAAATACTGCGGCAACGAGTCCAAGACAAGCTGGAATACGAGGAAATCGGATTCGAAAAAGTATCTGCGAAAAGAGGCAGAATAATTGTAAGAGGTACTAGCCCAGATAGTGCTGAGAAAATAGCACAATTACCAGGGGTTAGCTCAGCCTCCCACGCAATTGTGACTGATCCCCATTTATGTAATTTGAAAGAATCCGTACCTTTAGACGTAGGCGAGAGTTTCGGCGTTAGAGTCAAAACTAGAAATATAGAAACATCAAGCAGCGAACTGGAACAGCAACTAGGATCCTACATACAAAATGAGACTGGCGCCGCAGTAGACCTTGAAGAACCTGAGACTTGGATACGCCTTGAAGTAACCTCTGAAAAAGCTTATATTTTCACAGAAGTACTTGAAGGTCCTGGCGGCATACCTGCCGCAAGTCAAGGCAAATATATTGCTTTAATAAGCGGAGGAATAGATTCTCCTGTAGCGGCTTATAAGATGATGGTTCGTGGTGCAGATATTTTTCCAGTATATTTCTATAACAGACCTTATGCGGCTGAAGACCACTTACTAAGGTTTCAGAAAGTATTAGAAGAGCTAAAAAAATTCCACCCTGGTAAAACTTGGGATTATGCAGTAATTGATATGGAGAAAGCAAACAAAAAACTGCAAGATGTTAGTAAAGGCCGCATGGTAGTTCATAGACGACTGATGTTTGAAGCTGCAGAAAAATTGAGGCAAGAAGAAGGTTTTGATGGTATTGTCACTGGAGAAGCTCTGGGACAGAAGTCTTCACAAACTCCTCAGAATTTGTTCACTTCTTCACATGACTTACCAGTTTACAGACCTCTAATTGGATTTAACAAAAATAGTATTATTGAAATCTCTAAAAGGATAGAAACTTATTCTCTATCTGAGATTAACTCTTCTTGTGCCAGAATGGCTCCAAACAGTCCTTCGACTAATCTAAGTATTGATGATTTAGAACAGTTGAAAGATGAAGTCTGTTTTGAAGAATTACTAACTAACATGATGGCTTCCTCTGATGTGAGGCAGAGCTAAAGCTTTAAAGGTAAAAAGGTTTATAAGTTATCCGACTTGGTGTTGGAGTATGGGGTTGAAAGAGCGTAAAACAGAGGCCGAAGCAGTACTTGACTCTGCCGAAATGACTATTGAGACTTTTGGTAGAAGTAGTAAGGCTGCTAGCAAGCTTGAATCGAAAATCTCACAGTTGGAGATGGAGTTACAGGACCCTGATTCCGAGTCTAAGCTGAAGAGTTTGATAAAAGATGTACGAGACTTGATGGAAGATGTACAAGAATCAGGATCGGAATTTATTCCAGAAGGACCTGAAGAAGCTCCTGGAGACATGATGGATGACGAAATGCCTCCTCTGTGAAAAAGACTAGAACTATAAACACATATTTCCCAATTTTTCTTTATGGAAAACTGTCCTTTCTGTCAATTAATACAGAATCCAGATCAGTTAATTTTAGTCGGAGAGACTGATAACTTCTATGCTTGGCTTGAAGTAAGCCCCCGAGCTAAGGGCCACACCATGGTTGTGCCCAAGGATCATACAGAAAACTTAATGGAATTGGAGCCCTCGGAGTACAAAGAATGCATGAAATTGGTGAGAGAAGTAATGGAGAAAGCAATAGAAGGATTAGGTGCAGAAGGAGTATCAGTAGCGATGAATGTTATGGAAGCTGGAGGACAAATGCTGCCTCATGCATACATAATTATTTTTCCGCGTTTTTCAGATGACGAATCATCAGGGACTCCGGCAGGAGCAGCATTTCCTCATAGAGAGGATTTACAGGGAGAGCAAAAATTAAGAGAGATAAGTGATCAGATGACCTCTGTACAAGTAGAATTCGAAACAGAAGTCAAAGAACCTCATCCCGACTCACAGAAATTCAAAGAAGATTCCAAGAAAAATAAAGAAATAGAAGATGAGAATGAAGACTCTGGAGATGACGGAACTAGAACTATGAAGCGCGGACACTCCATTCAGTGGGAATAAATATAAACTTTTACTACTATATAGTAACCATGAGTTTCTTAGAAAAAATCGGAGTACTGCCAATAGCTGCTGTTGGAGGCTACTTAGCCTACAAGCATGGAAAGAGCTTAACAGACGAATATAGAGAACCCTTAAGCGCAACTATAGAAGCCACAGAAGGTTACGAAAATGGAGCTCAAGCACTAGGAGCAGGATTTAATGAACTCCTATATCAAAACGAAGAGAACGAGTCTTTCCTCAGTACTACAGCCAAAACTGCAGCAAGCGCAAGTCTCCTTGGTTACAGCGCCTACGTTCTCGCAGGAAGACCTAAAATGACTTTTGACGAGGTCGACGAAGCCCTAGAAGAATAATGCTTTTAACAGTCTAATCTGTCTGTACATATATGGCGAGTTATAATCCCCAAAAGATAGAGAAAGATGTCTCCACATATTGGGACAATAAAAATGTTAAAGAAAAAGTCAGAGCCTCAACTCAAGGCAACGAACCCTTCTTTCTAATTGATGGCCCTCCATATCTTAACGGAGCTCCTCACGTAGGACACATGCAAGGAAAAGTTCTGAAAGACGTAATGCTTAGATTTAAGCAAATGCAAGGTTTTGACGTACACGACCAAGCAGGATTCGATACTCATGGACTACCCAACGAATTAGCCACTGAGGAAGAGCTTGGAATAGAAAACAAAAATGAAATTGGAGACAGCATATCCGCAGCCAAATTCATTGAGGAGTGCAAAGCCAGAGCTACTTCAGCCAAAGACTTATGGGAAGGTGTCATGGATGACCTCGCCGTATGGCAAGACTTTGAAAATCCCTATATGACCTATGATCCAGAATACATCGAAACTGCATGGTGGCTGCTAAAGAAGACACATGAAAAAGGCCTCCTATACGAAGACGGTAAACCAATTCACTGGTGCCCAAGATGCCAGACTTCGCTATCAGGTTATGAAGTAACAGATGAGTATCAACAGGTTGAAGATATTGCAGTTTACGTAAAGTTTCCTCTACGGGACAGAGAGGAAAAAGTCGTTATCTGGACTACGACTCCATGGACAGTACCATCAAACATGGCTGTATTTGTACATCCTGAACACGAATACGCAACAGTAGAAGTACAAGACGAGAAACTCATAATCGCAGAACAATTAGTCGACAAAGTAATGAATACTGCAGGTATTGAGGAAGAAGAATACGGCGTAACAGACACCTTTAAGGGTAAAGATATTGAAGGCCTAAAATACGATACACCCTTCCTTGAAGAAGTGCCTAAACAGAGAGAACTTGATGAAATTGAAGGAGTCCACGAAGTCCATACCTCAAACAATCTAGTAACGCTTGAAGAAGGTACAGGTCTTGTACACGCAGCCACAGGTCATGGACCTGAAGACTATGAAGAGACTCGACCTCTCAACTTGCCAGTCTTTTCACCATTAGATGAAGAAGGAGTATATACCAACGAAGCAGGGGAGCTTGAAGGATTAAATGTATTAGAAGTAGACCCAGAAATCGAGTCAAGGCTAGGCGATAAGAGCCTGTTGTTTTACAGCGAACCTTACAGACACGACTACCCTCACTGCTGGAGGTGTAAAACCGAATTAATTTACAGAGCTGCTGATCAGTGGTTTATCGAGAATGATGAAGTCAAAAAGAGAATGCTAGAAGAAAACGATGAAGTTAAATGGGTGCCTGAAAACGCCCAGCAACGTTTCCATAACTTTGTTCAGGACTCTCCGGACTGGTGTATATCCAGACAGAACTACTGGGGCATTCCTATACCAATCTGGAGAAACGATGAAACAGGCGAGATACAAATAATAGGAAGTTTTGAAGAACTCGAGGAACAAGTTGGGGAATTACCACAAGAGTTCGATCCTCACAAGCATGTAGTTGACGAACTCACATGGGAAGATGAACATGGAACTTTCAGAAGAATACCTGACATATTCGATGTATGGTATGACTCTGGTATAGCTCCTTTTGCATCACTCCACTACCCATTTAAGGAAGAACCTTTCGAATCTATGTGGCCCATGGATTTCATTACAGAAGGAAGCGATCAAATTAGAGGCTGGTTCTATTCCCTGATGTTTACCGGCATACTAGGCTTCGATGAAGCACCATACAAACAAATACTGTTCCAAGGCTACGTACTTGACGCAGAAGGAGAAAAGATGAGCAAATCTCTAGGAAACGTAGTTGATCCCTCGGAACAAGTAGCAGAATATGGTGCCGATTTACCAAGATTCTACCAACTACGCCTCGCACCTCCTTGGGAACAAAAAAACTACAACGAAGAAGAAATACAAAACGAAATCTACAGATTCTTCTCAGTACTTTGGAACACAAAAGAATTCTACAAAACCTATGAAAAAGAGCTCGAAAAGCCTGAAGAACTCAAAATAGAAGACCAGTGGATTCTATCTCGTATAAATTCCATCACCTCAGAATCTGAAGAGAAAATGGAGAAAGGTCATTTCTTCAAAGTCGCTAGAGAACTTGAAAGATTTGTAGTAAACGATCTATCCCGATGGTACGTGAAAAAAGTACGGCCTAGGATTAAAAACGAGGACAACTCAGCGTTGTGGACACTGAAAAAAGCCATCTATCAAGTTAACCTATTGATGGCTCCTTTCTCACCTTATATCACCGAGAAAATTTATCAAGACCTTGATGGAAAAAACATATCAGTACATTCAGAAGACTATCCTAAGCACGAAGAAGAAAGAATAGATGAAACACTAGAAAATGGAATGGAAATTGCTAGAGAGATAGTTGAAGAATCTATTAAAATCCGAGATCAGGAAGCATACAATTTGAGATGGCCAGGACGTAGAATAGTCCTCTCCGTAGAAAAAGAAACTGAAAAGCTTCTTTTTGAGTTTGAAGATCTGATTAAAGAAATGGCCAACGTAAAAGAAATAGAGTATGGCGGTGTAGCGTCCAATCTCATAGCAAAACCTGATTATTCTTCTTTAGGACCCAAATTTGGTTCATCAGCAGACAAAGTAGCTGAGCGAATTGAATCCCTGACCCATAGCCAGATAGACCAGTTGCAGTCAATTGGAGAGATAGAAGTCGATGGATTTGACATCACTGAAGATGATGTAGAGGTTAGCAGAGAATCACCTGAAGATGTAGGAAGCAAAGCTTTCTCAAAGGGAGAACTAGTCCTTGATTTAGAGATGACTCCTGAAATCAAGGAAGAAGCGTTTGCCTCAGAACTTGTAAGAGCAGTGCAGCAAAAACGAAAGGATGAAGGTCTTGACGTTGAAGACAAAGTCGAACTTTCATTAGAACCTCGTTTCAAGAACTTTGAGAACTTGTTTGAACAGAGGATTAATCTAAAGTCGCTAGACTTTAAGGAAAAGAGTTTAGAGGTTTCAGGAATGGCCAAGTTTGAAAATGAAAAAACAGAGTTTTCCTTTTCCCAACCTGTAGAATAGAAAAGGTTTGGCCGAGGATATAAGTTATGAACACTGAAGAACTTGAACCCGCTGTAAGTTTTCTTAAGGAATGCGAGGCCTCTAAAGTTAAAATTCTCCATCATTGGGATATGGATGGTGTGGCTTCTGCCGCAATAATTTCAAAAATCTTGAGAAATATACGTGGAAAAGAAGCAGAAGATGTTTCAATACCTTTGAAAAGAGCCTATCACCTCTCAGAAGAAGAAAATAAACAACTAAAAGATTTTGATAAGCTAATCGTGCTTGACTTTAACTTACAAGCTTCAGAACTTGAAGCTCTCAACCAAGAACTTGATGTGCTTGTAGTAGATCATCACAACTTTGACCGAGTGCCAGATATACCTTTTCTAAATCCTCGAGAGTTAGAAGCAGAAGCCTACGTGCCTTGCAGCAAAATATGCTTAGATATTGCTGCAGAGTTTGATCTGGAAGATGAAGTAAGGTGGATAGCTGGCCTAGGAATCATACAGGACTTTGGAGTAGCCTCGTGTCCCGAGGTATTTGAAGAATTAGAGGAAGACTATCAAAGATATTTACCAGAGGAGTTAACACAGCATGAGCTGGCGAAGAACTGCGAATATGGGCGTTATTCTTCTGTTCTTAATATTAAACCTTACAGAGATTCTAGACATTATTCTAAACTTGCTTACAGAGCTTTAATGGAATCAGATGATTTAATGGAGCTTGAAGCTCAAGAGTCTTACAGAAAGGTTTACGAAGTATACTTAGAAATGCAGACTGAGTTCAACAGACTTATAGAGAATTATGACGAAGAACGAGAGATTGATAGAGAAAAAATGGTGATCATATTTGAAATTGATTCACAATTCAACATTAATTCTTCTATTGCAACTAACATGTCAACAAAAACGCCTGACTGGATACATCTAGTCGTACATAGAGATGGAGAAGTAAATATTAGCGCTAGATGTCAGAGCGGTAGAGTAGATCTCGGAGAACTAATGAGAGAAGCCCTGCCTCAAAAAGCTATAGAGAACGGCGCTGAAGCAGGAGGGCACGAGAATGCTGCAGGAGCATCTATGGAGCCTGAACATTATGAATTATTCAAACAGAACTTCAAAGAACTGCTATAAGCCTGAGTGTATTTAAACACTAGAGAACTATAAACAAAGCATGGGAGCAACCGAACGTAAAGCCGAGAAACAGAAGGAAAAAGCAAAAGAACTTCTAGGCCTATCCGATGAGAGAGCAAAGGAAATATTTGAAGACGATGAATAAACCTCCTATATTTTTCCTTTAGTTTTTTCGAAGCCTTTTCAATTGATTCTTCAATTTAGGCTAATGATGTCAGTACCACTTAGATTTTTCATCAGAATCCTCAACTTCAAATCCCAATTCTTCTAATTGGTCGCGAATAAAGTCTGATAATTTATAGTCTCCTTCTTCGCGCGCATTGTCTCTGACATCTAGCAACATATCAGCCATTGAAGCCTCTCTGGCACTGACCGGAGTCTTGATGTCAACACCCAGCACCTTTGAAAGTTTTCTAAGCGTCATGCCTGCCTGCTCTGAAGCTTCTCCTCTCGAGTTCACCTTTCCCGCAAACTTTAGTAAGGCCTGTTTAGCCTTTGGAGTGTTGAGATCATCATCCATAAATTCTAGGAATTCCTTTTCTAAGGCTTCTGCCTCAGTTTCTAGACCTTCTCCATCCGAGAGCTTATACGCTTTTCTTAATTTTTTGAGTTCTTTCTCAGCCTTTTCTATACCATTTTTTGAGAAATCAGTCTCAGACCTATAATGCGCTGAATTAATGTAAAGTCTTATTGAATCGCCGGAGAAACCTTCTTGAAGCAGTTCTCTAACTGTGTAGAAATTTCCCTTAGACTTACTCATTTTTTCACCCTCAACCCTTATGAACTCATTATGAATCCAGTACTTCGACTGACCTTTACCTGATGCAGCAAAGGCCTGAGCTCTTTCATTTGGATGATGTGGGAAAATATGGTCTTTTCCTCCTGCATGAATATCGAACTCAGCTCCTAAGTATTTCTGACTCATTACTGAGCATTCGAGATGCCATCCCGGATAACCCTCAGACCACGGAGACTCCCATTTCATAGCATGATTCTTGTCCGCATTAATCCATAATGCAAAGTCAAATTGATTCCTCTTATTGTCATCATGATCTACACGGGCCTGTGCTTCACTCTTAAGTTGTTCTACGTCTTTTTTTGCCATCTCGCCATAAGGATAATCTTCAGCAAACGCCTCCACGTCAAAGTAAACACTCCCTTCCGCTTCATACGCATAACCATTCTGAATTATTTCTTTGATATAATAAATCATTTCATTGATATGTCCAGTTGCACGAGGCACAATATTCTGGCGCTCAATGTTTAGGGACTGAGTATCTTCGAAATAACGCTGAATCTGAGTTTCCACTAACTCCATAGGTTCCAGACCCAATTCATTAGCACGTTTTTCTACTTTATCCTCTCCTTGATCCCCATCATCGGTTAAATGACCTACATCCGTAATATTTTGGACGTGTCTGACACTGTATCCTTTATATTCTAAATAACGTCTTAGCGTATCCCAAACCACATAAGCTCTAGCGTTTCCAATATGGACATCATCATAAATAGTCTGGCCACAGCTGTACATCTTGACTCTACCTTCTTCTAACGGTTTAAATTCTTCTTTTTCTCTACTCAAAGTATTGTACAACTTCAACGCCATAAATTATTCTTAGTCACAGGAAGCTTTAATTTTTCCGCGTAAGAAAAAGCAAAAAATTCAATCTTTTCAAAAATAATCCATAAAAGCGACAACCTACTTAATTTAAGCAGTCATTTTCTCAAGCTTTCTGATAAATTTCTGAATCTTAGGCCTTTCTTTAACCACCTGAGACTCCGAAGCATCCAAGCTATCAAGTAATTCTTCAGCACCAACCCACTTTATCTCAGATAAATCATCTTGTGCAGAAGCATTTCCTTTTTCAGCTTCACAATGATAGAAAAGCCTAACCATAGGCGTCCTATCCGAATCATACTCCTTTTTGTACAAATCTAAAAGCCTATACACCTTAACCTGTAAGCCTGTTTCTTCTTTAATCTCTCTTTTCACAGCATCTTCGACATTTTCTCCATAATCAAGATGCCCTCCTGGGAAAATCCACTGTCCGCTAATAGGATGTCCCTCAGACTCTTCCTTGCGCCCTATCAAAATTTTTCCTTCTCTAGTAATTATGCTTGATAATACGACTCTGAATGTATCTCGTGCAATAACTTTATCGCCTATTGAAAGACTTGAACCCTTATTTGATAAAATCACAGGTCAAAAAAAATGAAGTAATTAAATTCAGCACAGACAATACTATTTTCTAGGTGTAAAAAAGTTGCCAAAACTGTCTTTGAAACCAAAGAATGTTAGAGATGAAGTAATATTCGAAGTTTATGACTTATCATTTGAGAATTTCCATGAACAAGTAGGAGAGCTTAAAGGAAAAGGCAGTCTCAAACTCAATAAAGGTTCCTATAAAGTCCTAGCAAAAGACGGTGATAGAACTTACAGAAAAGTAGTTTTGGTCGATGGAAGTATGACTGCTATAATCGACTTCGCAGATAAATATGATCCTTTAGAAAAAAAGTCGGGTTTGAAACTAATAGCAACCTTGATGTTAATATCTCTAATATTAGCAATTATAATGTATTACTTAGGCATACCAGAATATCTAGAGGCCTTATTATTGAATCTATAAATTTAAACCAAAAAACTTATTCTAAGACTGTAGATTCATCACTTACGCCAGCACAGTCCTTAAAAGAGGCTTCGATTCTAGTAAAGTTTCCTATAGGTACCCTCTGATTTCTGCCTTCCCCTTCAAAAAACACCGTTTCAAAAGAATCTTGGTCTCCATCCATTTCTAAGCCTACATCAGCATGATGCGTACTATCATACGTAATATAGCTCTCATCTCCAAGAATGACTACATCCTTAAGCTCAAGTTCTGCATTAGAACAATCGCTAATAGGTGAAGGAGACCTGTCTGTATCAAAAATACCTGGATCAATGTAGTCTCCTATTAAAAAACCTGATATTCCTAGCGCTAGGACTGCAAAAACTGTTAAGAACGGTATAGAACGTTTTTCTCTAACATCTTTAACAGCTATGGCAGGTTCTTCACTTGAAAAGATGTGGCTTACAACTTCAGAATCATGGCCTGCGTTCTCTAGAGAATCTATTATCTGTTTTTCGGAGTAACCATTCTCTAGCTGTTCTTTAGCCCACTTTTTTAGCTCTTTTTCGCTAAAATCCTCCATAACATATTCTGTGCTGGCTTAGATAAAAACCTTTCATAGAAAGTTAGCCGGAGCTGGGATTTGCACCCAGGTACGCCGCTCTGCAGGCGGCTGCATAACTACTCTGCCACTCCGGCCTATAAAACGAGAATAGTAGACAAGCTATTTTAAACCCTGTACGACACCCCCATTAAAACTCATAGAATTTTTTAACTTCGCAAAATAGAAGAAATAAGTGGAGAATAGGATTCACCATAAACTTTTACTAACCTAAATTTTCAGAGCTTTCTGGCATTGTTTTACCCTCTGAATCTCTCTTCCGTGTTCTACCTCAAAACCCTGGTTTACTCCTATTCTATGCCTGAATTTCTCAACTATCTCTTTCTTCTCCAAAACTTTTCACCTCTAAGGCCTTATGCAATGATGACAAATGGGAAATTCCCCCTCTCCCACTCTTTTTCTTAGCCTCGGGGATAAGTAGAAATGCGCATGCACCAGTATTTAAACCGATTTGGAGTTGTCCGAATGTCCGAAAAAACCAATTTTTCTTCTAATCTTGCAAACTGTAAATCCGGTCTTGTGTCGATCCTCTTATATCCACAAGCCCCTTATCATGCATATCCTTCATATATCGCCTCATAGATCTCTTTGACCTAGGGCTATCAACTTGGCTCTCATAAACTTCATAGAGCTCTCCCGGCCTAACTTCGCCTCGTTCTTTCAACACCTTATAAAGCGCTTTCTGCTGGTCATTAAGTTTTTGTAAAGACACAGATTTATTCTGCTCCACAGCTGTTGAAAAACTCTCTTCAATTAATTCTCCAGGAATTTCTTTTAGGCCTTTTGTCTCCGCTTTTTGTGCTGCAAGTTTCAAACTGTTGATGGCTATTCTTGCATCCCCTGAGGCATGAGAAGCTATTTTTTGCAGTTCTCTTGATCTTACCGAATTATTCCTCAAACCATATTTTACTCGGTCTTCAAGAATATCAACTAGTTCTTTCTCATCGTAGGCCTTAAACCTGATTTCTTCTATGCCTGAGAACGACGACCTGATTCGGTCATCAAGTGATGCAAATATATCTCGGCGATTCGCAATCAGTATTACTGCAACTTTTTGGTACCTCGACATGTCAAAAAGAACTTTTTCATCTTTAATCTGGTCTACCTCGTCAAGAACCACAACCATAGGTTGTTTTCTAGCTTTTTCCTCAAACATATCGACTAGTTTTTCAGTAGATGTGCCGTCACGCATTACAAATTCATTCATGTCTCTTAGAAGCTTGTAATATACTTCAAATCTCGAGGGCTGTCCGAATCCATCAACAGTTCCTGAGAGTACCTGTGGCGAATGTTTCTTTAACTCTTCTACAACATACTGTGCCATTGCACTTTTACCTGTGCCGGGAGGACCATAGATTAACATATCTATAGGCGGAAATCCTTCAAGTATGGGTCTCAAATTATCAGCTATAACCTGTCTCTCGTTCCCACGATGCAGCATTTTATTTGGGAGATAGTCAGCGGTTAAAACCCTAGCGTCCTGTATGACAGTGTTTCTATTCACAGAAATTAATTATATACAATGCTTTATGCATTTAACCTGTTTCAGGCAATATAATCATGACTTTCCTCTGATTCAGCCTTATCTTTTTCGCGCTCTTCTAACTCTATCTCCCCATACTTTTCCTCATATCTTTCAATATTATGCTCCAACAAATTTTTGAACCGTTTAGCGCTTTCAGGAGATGTAATAATCGGTTGATGCTCAACTGAGACTTTTTTATCTCCCTCAGGACCTTCAATAACAGGAACAGATTTTCTAAAATCTAAAACAAATTCGCTGTTTCTGAAAACTAACGCAATACTATCAGAGTAAAAACTTTTACCTCTCATTTTCACAAGTCCAATTTGAAGTATGAAGGATAAAAAGCCCTTAGATGTACTGATTGGCGAAGATTATAAAGAATATGGTCCACCACCCAACTATCGAAATTAATGCAAATACACCGGCAAGCCTTTCAAATTTCGTAACCTCAATGTTTTCAGCATCCCATTCATCTGCAAGCTGCCTGAAACGTGGAGTGATTTTCTCGTTCAATATTATTCCATTAACGAATACTATACTAACTAAAATCATCTTAGTCTGAAAGAACCAACCATGAACATTTTCAGGATATTGAGATATCAAATATATACCTGTAAATCCGAGTATTGTAAGACCTATCCACACAAGTAGCGATAATACAGATGCAAGTTTAGCAAAGACAGGTGCAAACTTTTTCTTAAAATGTAATAGCATAAGCATCGAATCAGTGGCCGTAACAGCTCCTATAGCTATAACTGCCGCGGCCAAGTGCGCAAATCTTATCAAAATATATGGATCATTAAATGAATTTTGGAAAAGCCCTATGATGCCAGAAATCACTAAAAGTGCACCTCCCTAACTTCTTTCCCCAACTTCACCACATAGTAAAGGCTTATGATTCCTATCATAGCCGCCCACAATATCACGAAGCTGAACATAGGATCTTCAAACATGCAAGAAATGGTTTAGATTATATAATTAATAAATCTAATCAAGAATTAGTCTGTCTCAATGGCTCAGAAAGTGATTCTTCAGGATCATCTGCAGACCAGGCCTCCACTATAAAATTGTCGGATTCTTCTGGCTCAGAGATATTGAACTCTATTTTTCGGCGTTCCAGCTGCCCCATTTCAGTCTCTTTACTCCAAGTTTCTAGAACGTCATCATGCTCGCTCAGAGCCCTCATTTCGGCTACTATCAGTCCTGAACCGCCTCTGTTGAAGAGTCTGACCTCCGCACGCAGTTGTTCCTCTTCAGAATCATTAACACTATCTTCTAACTGGTGTACTTCAAACTCTTGAAGTACTGGATTAGATACTCCAAACGCCACATATGTGAATGCTGCGAAAACAGCGCCTACAAATACTAGGCCCGATATAAGAAGCGTATTGAAAGCCCTAATAGCATTCATGAGATAATTTTTTTCTTTGTAGGAATAAATAACAGGCAGCTCTAAAAAATGTAGATGTAGTTATTTTAAACAAGTAAACTCTATTCATCAATAAGTGAGACTCTTTTGAGCGTTCCAAAGTATATAATCATAACTGTGTTTCTTGCAGCTCTGACGACTTATCTTTTAGCTCCTGCAGCAGTTGAAGACAGAATCAGTGAGTTTACTGCCTCTGCAGACAGTTGTCCTGAAGAAGTGGATAGCTTCCTTGATGGCCATGTAACTTATGTTAATGACTCTAATGTAGATGCTAGATTAGAGAGAAGTAATACCTCTAATTTCGCCACATCAACTCGAAATCTGCGTTGTGATTCAGGTGCCGATGAAGGACAGAACTTAGAACACTATTACTGCACCTCTACAACTGAGGATTTAATAGTTGAATATACTGAGTTAGACGAAGATGGAACTATAATATCGCAGAAGAACTTGTTACTACCTTTTATAGAGCTAGATGAAGATGGGAACTACATAGACTATAGTTGTGAAGTAACTGCCTAAACAATATCAGTTATCGACATCTGGACTGTATATCCGCATCGAAATAGAAAGTGACTCCTGGGATTACGAAGAATTTAAATAAAAAATCAGTAGAGGCTCACCCAGTTTTACAAATAACCTACGGCACAAATCAAAATCATGGTACAGTTCGAGACAATAGAGAAAGAAAGAAGAGACTATGGAAACTTTCCAGGAGAAAAATTTGTTGAAGTAAGCCGCAATAAAGTTATCCAAGATGATGGTGACGAAAACACGTTTATCCAAATCAGCAGTGGCTATTACAAAGATGAAGATGAGGCCGTCTACAAAAAACGGTTTACAGTCCCTGCAGATGAAAAAGCAGTAGATCACATAGTAGAAAAGCTTCCCAAGATGCTAGAGAAAGAACAGACCTCTAAAGAAGAATAACTCCAAAAAAGACGTGGAAATTCTTTTTTTTCTTTTCTCCCTTTCTATACACTAAATTATATGTTAGTAAGTGCTATTGTTTCTGTATGGAACTTGGTGCATCTATAGCATCACATTATTTCGAACCACACGAAGAGTACGATGAAGGCCTTTTAGCCGGAAGATTTAATCCTCCTGGCAACCACCACATAAAGTTACCTAGTTACGTCGCCGACCAGTATGATTTAAACAAAGTAAATATAGTGATAGAAGATGCAGCCCAATCTGCAAGGAACCCTTTGCCTGCGGAACAGATAAAAGATATTCTAGAAGAATCTTTGAGCGATCAAGACGTAGAGTGCAAAGCTTTTACCCATGACATAACAGACTTTGAGAGCTTTATGTGGGACGACTTAGAACCTCTCAACGAAAACACTTTATACTACACTGGAGACCTCGAACAAGCCATATTTGGAAAAATAAAACAACTCTATACAGGGAAAAACTTTGGGATAGCTTATGAACCCAGAGAACATCAAGACTTAGGCAGCGAAGCCACCACAGCCTCATCAGGAACACAAATCAAACAAGCAATAAATCAGAGTCGTCCTTGGCAAAACTATGTGCCTCCAGAAACACTGAAAACACTAGAAGAAAATCATGAGGCCTTAACAACAATCCAAGAAGGAAACCCTACAGGACGAGGTAAACACCTCGAGCTAATAAAAAAATAAAAACTGAAAACAACTTTTCCCTTAACCTTCTTTTTTGCTCAAACAGACCTAATTAAATCCATATCTCAAAAAAGAGCTTATTATGGGCAAAAGGATTAATTCAGGTGTAGAGACTTTCACAGAAAAAACTACCGACTATCGGAAATGCATGTTCCGAATGAAACAGAAAGATTTCCATTTCCACCTCAAAGAAGTCAAAGCTGTAAAGTTCAAAGGCGGTACAAAACATGGATTCATCAAAGCTATGATTTGTAAGGCCCTCGATGACGAAGGCCACTATTACTTAACAGAAAAAGAATTCAATAACGGTAGAGAAGCAGACATCTATGATGCAAGTATTGACTCAGTAATTGAAATCGAATCTAACTGCACACCCGCAGACAGAAAGAAAAAGATCAAAGATTTTGGTAAAAGTGTTAAAGAAGTCTACATAATTGATCCTGTAAATTGGCCAGATAACTACGAAAAGGTCTACAACAAAGCAAAAGACGAATTTTGTTTCTAACCCAGCTTCTAGAAAAAATTAATAGTATAATAGCCCAGCCAGCCGCCAAGCAAAGTCTGGGCTACCAATGCATTCTCCACTAAAAAGCAGAGAAAGCATAAAATACAAATAAAAACACAACTCTTAAAAGAAGGAAACAAAGACTTTACTCCAGTTTTCTCTATACACCAGATCTATCTAATTATTACCTCTAACATTTTAACGCCTTTAGAGATTACTGCCATTTCAGTTTGGGATAACTATCTTCCACAGTCCTCCATACGTTTTCAAAGTCAAATCCCTCCATATTTTCTGCGGCAGCATCTCCTTTCATCTCCTCAGTAGTTAAGCCTTTAGCCGTTGGACTATCTGATCTCGTGCCATCACAATCCGGGCATAAATCCTCGTTCCAGTAGGAATATTCTGCTCCGCCTCTTCCAATCAGTGCATTTCTTTGCTCTCCCTCTGCACCATCATTAGGAGGGTTTACCGTAAATGTCCTGTTGACACTACTACCTCTTCCCTGTATACCTCCTGTTTGAACACTTGCACCATCTATTTCTCCCGTATAATAGGAGTCTACTATTGTTGCTGCCCTCCCCGCTATACCTCCTGATCGACCCCCATTAACCGTAGCTTCAGAGTAAGACTGATTTACGGTGCCGTGACGACCTACAATTCCGGCTGTTCTTCGGCCTGGACCTTCAGAGTACCCGCTTGTATGCGATTTCAGGATATGCGTTCCTGAACCTGCTCCTAACAATACGCCTACTTTTCTCGACCCTCCAACTACTTCTCCATTTGCATAGGTCTTATAGATTAAACTATTTCTTACATCTCCTCCTAGCGCTCCAGTTCGATGATCTCCTATTATTCCAGTATTATTTAGCTTTAGATATTCTACAGTCATATCGTCGCCGTAACCTACTAACCCCACCCTATCTGTTTCTGGACGCTCTATCGCTAAACCTTCAATAACATTGCTGTTACCATTTATAGACGCTCTGAATGGTTCTTCAGGATCTCCTAAAGGATGAAATCCACTTTCCCACGCTTCTGTCTGCTGCGCATCTATTTTTCGTTCTAAACTATACTCTCCTTCTTTATCTTCACTCATACACTGCAATTCTGCAAGATTATTTATCTGATATACCTCCTCGTCTTCAACCCACATCTCTTCAATGATTTCACCGCAGGCATTTCTTCTATACGGATCGTCCCATAGCTCTCCGTTTTCAGGAATTTCTAAATCCCCAGTTATAGTACCTGATTCAACTAATCCTTCTAAATTTCCTTGTGTATATTGAACTTCTAGCTCAAATTCTCCCTCTGAGTCAGAGGAAATGTTTGTTAGCCCTAAAACTTCTTCATTTCCTACCCCAACATCAGTGAAACTATTTAAGACCATTTTCTTTGAATCAGGGTTTGATATTGTTATTTTTTCAACCTCAAGATTTTCTGAACCTCCATTTCTAACCACTAACTCTAAACTTTCATCGCCAACATCACTATCAGTTATTATTACATCTCCATCATCAAAACCAGATATTTGAACGCTAGGTCCAAAAATATCGCCTTGAACCACTGAAAAGATTGCGCCGCCGACCACAGCAACAACTAATAACATCCAGCCATAAGTCATCAAATACTCAATCGCAGACTGACCTGAGAACGTTCCTCTCATAATAATACTCTTTATTGTGGCATACTAAAACCTTTACTCAGATAAAACAAGAAATTGAGGCAAATACAAATAACAGTCGCGTTCAGACATGAAGCACCATACGATATACTTGCCGAGCAGAATCAGAAGGTCGAGAGCAACGGGACTTCATGGACTGACAGAGAAGAAAGAACCTGGAATAACGTAGTCTTCCCAAAAATTTCTCAGAGTAAGCTAATTATAGAATGGGAAAAAACTGAAGAGAACGGAAAAATCAATACTATGGTCTCTTCGCAAACCTAACTGGAAAATCAGAACTCTCCACAGCCTAAGACGCACAAGAATCACAGATCTAGTAGCAGACACAGGCCTAAGTGTGAAAGAAGTCAGACAGAGATCAGGACATCCAATTATAGAAACGATAGACAGCTACAAAGAGAACAGTGTAGAAAGTCCGAAAAACTCTGGAAAGATACTGTATGGAAGAAAATGTTGACTTATTGAGTTTAGTAGAAGGTTAAATCATTGATTTTTATGATCTGAATTTTGAAACTCAACTCCAATGTTTTTGAATGTATTCAGTAGCTTCACCTATGCTTAGTGGTTTTGAAGAACTTCCTTGTCTAACATAAAACTCCTCTTTATCTCCAAAGTAAACAGGATCAGAGCTTGATTCTACTGATACAACACAAATAGTCTTGCCTTCGACTTCCTCAAATTCAACCTCTGTATAAATGGAACCGAACGTATCACCCATTTTATCTGAGATTACCTGGTTAAGCTGCAGCTCGAAATCATCGCGGCCTTTCTTCATTTGTTTAAGATCTCTTTCAATACCCACAATCTCTTTGTTCTCATCTTTTACCCCAATTATCAGAGTTCCGCCCTCAGAGTTGGCAAAAGCACATATTTCTTTAGCTGCTTTTTCTTTTAAGGCCTTATTAGGCTCTTTCTGATAAACATCCCATAAAAACGTCTCCTTGAATTCTATTTTGAAATTCTCTCCTCTCTGAATCAAATCTCTAACGTCATAACTCTCTTGTTCGGCTTCAGCATCCAAATTTTCAATGAAACTATTGATAGCTTCTGATAGCATTTCCCTCCGTTTCTGAAGGAACTTTTCGTAGTTCTTCGTTTTCCATAATTCAGTATTCTTAGGGACAAATTGTTGCTCGAAAGCTTTAGGATGGTCTTCCATTATCTCTGGCATATACTCTGAAGGCGGAGTATCGTTAATATTCCAATTCCCTTCCTTAGTTAGAAATGCTCTATTTGCTATTTCATTGACTCTACTCTGATCCGAGCTGTTATTTGTGTTATACCCGTTTTTATAGAGAAGAGATTTAGGGAAAATGTGGTGAGAGTGTTTATTGCTCTGTCATATCTGTGTGGCTTGAGACAAAGAGGTCTGTTCCCCTCATAAACTTCTTCAGTTCATCATAATCGTCTGTAGCTCCTATAGCCATTCCGTATCTCTCATCTTTGTTTTCTACTTCGTATCTGTCTGTTTCTTCTAGGACTTCGATTGCTCTGTCGAATGATTCTCTGTCTGCTTCATCCCCTTGCCATTCTTCTGGTTTATACTCAAGTTCTACAGCATGTCTTCCGCTGTAAACTGATTCAACTTCTTCTGTCATAGTATGTTACTGGTAAGTAACAAATATTTATATTTGTTTTGGTCTTTCGATTTTTCTCATCAAGCGCTTTGATGTTCAGAAGCTCATATGAGCAACACTATCAAAAAATCCTGTTATTAGGACTTGATAAGATAAAATATTGGGTATAGCCCCTTTTTGAGCTTTTGACAATCGTTGCCAAAGCCCATATTTATGGTGAGACCGAAGGGTTGTTAATGTTAGTTTTAGTAGACAATCTTAAGTTTTCTCCTCAAACTGACTTAATTGGTCTTTTATCAGTTCAATTAAGTCCTCAGTATTCCTGTATTCTCGGATATTGTCAGATACTGCTTTCAAAGAGCCTGAAGGAGTAGAACCTGTTTCATATACGCACAATATTGGAATGTTATACGAATCAGCCCAGCCAAGTTCAATACCTTGTCCTGTTGAAGCTTCAGAAACTTCTGCCAAAACAAGATCACACTGATTCTGCAAAAACTCTTTGGAGTTAAATGGCTTATCAGAATCTTCCTTATTAGAAAAATAATAAGAGAAAATATGTGTTTCTTTAGCCTAAAGTCCTTCTGATCTCTGCAACAGTTTCAACTGCCTCTACTGTATCTTCCAGTAGGTCAACTGTTTCTTTCGGCGATTCCTGAGGCTCAAAGCCAGCCATTAATAATCCGCTTGAATACTCGTTACTGTAAACATCGCAACTCACTTCTTCACTTTTAAGATGATTGATTGCCGAATAGACTGCTTCGGGGTTAAGATCATCAAGCTCTGTATTAGAACCAGAGGGTTCTCCTTCAGGAATGTTGACCGATAGCTCTTTTAGATTTTCTGCATCATCGTAACTCAAGGATGCGTTTGTAGAATCTTTCTCGTACTGGAAATATAATCCTTCACTACTATGTTCGTCGAAGCTATATCCTCTTTCTTCTAACATAGCTTCGGCAGCATCTCCTTGTGGATCGGAAGGACGACAGCTCTTATCTTTTGTCATCATACAGTAACAATAGTTTGTAAGGTTTAAAAAAGTATTGCCTTATTCTTGCAAATACCGAGTTCAAATCTCATAAGAGCAATATTAGTTCAATAACCTGTTATCAAAACCTGATAAACTAAAATATTTGGTTTAGCCCCGAGTGGGATTTGAACCCACGACCTGCTCCTATCTTGCTCATTGTTACAAGGGAGCTGCTCTGGCCAGCTGAGCTATCGAGGCCTCTGTGTTAGAGAGATAAGGAAATTTTTATATGCAGCATAGTAGTTTGCACCGTTTTTTAGACATCTACGTTGTCTGGTGTTTCTTTGATTTCTTTTTCTGCTTTGTCTTTGATACGGTAGATGTTACTTGATCTATCGCAGTTTGGACAACTAATCCACCACGGCCTAGACCCCAGTTCTTCTTCATCTTTGAACTCATGGCCACAGTATGGGCATTTGATGACATACATGAACATTTCCATGTCATAGCTTGCTACTTTGGCGAAGCCTGTACTCTCTCCTTCATCGTTTTCTAGTTCTCTGTTGGTTGCGTATTCAATCTTGTCATAGTCTAGATCAAGGGTTACACTGGGTTCTTCTGCCATCGTTTATACCACAAGACTTGAATGGTACTGCAGCTTTTTTAACTATTGTATAAGCTTAGACTGTTTATCTGAAGACCTGTCTATAAACAACATCTACTTCGTTTTCATCGATTTCTATGCCGATTTTTTGGTAGCCATCTACATTGACTGATTTGTCAATTTCAAAGACATCACTAGGTTCTGAAACTTCTTTAATTGACGGATTGTATTTTCTTAGTAGCTTAAGATCCCATTCGCGGCTTGAATTAATGACAACTAAGTCATAGCCTGAAGCAGTTGCTAGGAATGCCTTTGCTACATCCTCTCGTGTTTCCATTTTGATGTATGCTTTTTCATCAACTGGACTTCCACCCATTCCTTTCTTTGTTTCTTCATCTAATCTGTATTCTTTGATACCCGGAACTTTTTTGAGAAATTCTAAATCTTCTGTTTCAATTTGGATTCTGTTTCCCTCACGTTCTATTTCTTTGACTCTAGGCCTCAGATTTTTTTCTAATGCTTCAGGTTTTTCGGTAGGAATTACTTCTATTTTCATAGAGAGTTTTTACCGGTGAAGGTTTTTATTTAGAGTTCCATATATTGTATCTATATGGGCATTTTCGGCGAGGAGAACAATAAAAGTCAAAATAGCAATGACAGTGAGGAAGTGAAGATTTCTGCTCCTGAACCTGAAGACGAACCTTCTGATTTAAAGAAGGCTGTAGAGTCTAAATTTAGCTCTAGTCCTTCTAGAAAAAGCAGTATGAATAGTAGCGTTTCAGTAGATGACTTATATGAGCAGAACGAGAGGATAATTGAGTTATTAGAGACTATAGCTGACGATGACATAAATGATACCGGCCCTGGAGGCGGTTTGAATGGGGTACTATGATAACGTGAAGAACTCTGTACGTGATAAAGGCGGAAGTAGAAGTAATGGTTTCAAGAAGCTGCGTGAAGAAGCTGAGAAGGAAACTGATGAAGAAGAACAAGATGATACTCCTATAGAAGTCTTGGAAGAAGGCTTGAAAGAACGACCTTTTGAGCAAAAAAAGTCTCCTAGAAATACGGATAGTTCTGAAGACTCCGAGGTTTCAAGTTCTGCTGAAACTGAGTCTGAAGTGCTTGAAAAACTGGATAAGCTTATTGAGCAGAATGATCGTATAATTAAAGTGCTTGAGAGTTTTGGAAATTAGGTTGAAATAATACTATATTTCTTTTACCATCCTTTTTTGTTCAGCCTGAAATCCTTTTTTCTTGTATAATTGTTCTGCACTCGTATTCCTAACATTTACGTTTAGCTCTATGGTTTCACATCCTCTTTCACGAGCTTCTATCACAGTTTTATCAAGTAATTCTGATGCTAGACCATTTCTTCTATAACTTTCTTTGATATATAACTCGTTTATCTTTGCATAACGTTCTTTTTGAAATACTGGCGCCGCCTGTCTAATTGCCATAGTTATGAACCCTACAGGATCTTCATCATTTTCTACTATCAATGTAAATGATTCATCATCCAGTATTTTCTCTTCTCTGTAAATTATACAGTCTCTTATATTCAATTCTTCGGAAAGAGCATTATCTGAAGAAACTCCTTCCATTTCCTTGGCTAAAGGCAACCACAATTCATGAGTAATGAATTCTGCATCTGATGGCTTCGCTGCTCTAATCTCCATAAGGCAAAAATGAACCCTATACTATCTCTACAGTTATTTTTTCTCGGCCCTGAGTAGTTGTCTCTACGCTCTCTTTGAGCTCGATTTCAAGCCCCATCTTCTTGAACTCATCTGTTTGTAAAAATTCTAGCTCAAGTCTGTTGTCTTCAGTAGGTTCTATGTCGACTTCTTCTTTTCCTCTAAAGCTGAGGCCTACTTCGCCTTCCCTAATCTTATCAGCAAAGTTTTCAAGGAAGTTGGCCAGTTCATTATTTGAAAATTGGAAGTCTAGTTCCAGTTCTTTGCTTGACATAATTAACTAGTTAAGGGTGAATAGTTTTATTTGTAAGGCCTTTTTTTGCGTTAATTATTCAGCCATTAGTTTCTTTGATAGGAAGTGATCTTTTTCTTCAAGTTCACGAATAGCTTCTACTGCAAATAAGTAGGCAACGCCTATCATAAGCATTCCTAGTAGACCTGGCCCTATATCCACCATTTCTCTTACTGAATAGATTACTGAGAATACCATTAGCATTCCGAGTATGAAAAGCGTGAATGAAATTCCTATCTCTGCATTTGTAGAAAGTTTTGGAAGTCCAAAGATATCTTTTTCATCCACTTTTTCGGTATCTGCCATTTTTTGTAATCCTCTTAAACCTAAATTTACCGAGACCGGATTTAAATGTTTCCAGAGTTTATTTCAGGTCTTGTATGTTTATGTCTCTACTGTCAGGCGAAAAAGCCGATGGTAGATGAATATGATATACTCCTTCAGACTTCTGGATTACTAGAGGCATTTCTTCTAGCAATCGCGTGACATTGATGTTATACACTCCTTCTTCTTCTACACTAATCGAGTCGATGTCGAACTCAAACCTAATATTTGCTCTTGTAGCCTCTCCTTCAGCTACCATTTCTTCAATATCGTCTGCAACCTTTTCTCGTTCTTGTTCTAGTTCTTTCTCTGAGAGTTCTTCGGCTTCATACATAAAAAGCGATGATCCGCACTCACATCCGTCTATAATCTGGTCTGAGTTGTCTTCATAGACTTCTCCGCAGTTCATGCATCTGTGGGGCATTTAAAATCCGCCTCTGCGAGTATTTGGTATAGATAAGTCTAGATTTTTGTACATTTATTCTACCTCATCAAGTTTTGCGAGGAACGAGACTGAATCTCTTTCCTCTTTAATTTTTTCCATTACTCTGGAGTTTCCCACAATTGTGAGACCATCACGGTACTCTTCATTCAGTATTTTATCATAGAAAAGCGATTTTACCTTGTTTATCCGAGTTGAAGAACTATCTAAGCCTAAGAATTCTACTCCTGGAAAATCGTCATCAATTTCTTCCATAGAGTTCTGTATAAGCATTCTTTTTTCTTCAGGAGTCCATCCTTCTTCCAATACTAGCACGGCATTATCCTTTACTTTTTCCAGTACTGTTTCCAGTTTTTCTTCAAAGTTCCCCCCGCTTAATTTATCTCTGGACAAGAACTCAATTGTGACTCCATCATCAGTCATTATCCTAACCTTTCGATTATTTCCTCATAAAGCTTGTCGATGTTTTTACCCTCCTTTGCCGAAATTTCCAGTACAGGATGCTGAGGGAACGCGTCTCTCACTCTTGAAGGATCTGAATCTTCCAAATCAACTTTGTTCGCTAACACAAGTATTGGAATATCTTTAGCCTCTAGATTTCCAATAATTGTTACGTTGACCTGTGTATAAGGGTCTTCAGTAGAATCAAATATAACCAGGCACGCATCTACATCATCGAGATATTTTATAGCTTCTACAATCCCTTTTGTGGCTTCTTTAGCTCGACCTTTAGCTTCATCCTCATCCACACCATGTTCTGTGAAATCCTTAAAATCCACGTTAGTAGATATTCCAGGCATGTCAAGGAGATTCAAGTCCAAGGTACGGCCATCATCAGATTCAATAGTAACTTTTTCCTTTTTTTCAACTACACGAGTTTCATGAGGTACTTCTGACACATTACTCATATCTTCCCCAGTAAGATCATTAGAAATATGATTCGCGAGAGTAGATTTTCCTGCATTAGGAGGTCCGTATATCCCTATACTAATATCCTCTTTTTCCGACTCGCTGAAAAGACTGTTGAAAAACTGTTTCAGGCGATTAATCATTTTGACACCGCGTAATGATAACTCCGAAGGCCAAGTATAAAAACTATGCGCATTTCAAAGCCCTCCGATATTAAAACTTGGGGTCAGCACACTTTTCGTATATGCCTGAGGAAAAAGGAGTGATAGTAGCAGTATTCGACGAAAAAGACCGCGTCGCCGTCCTCAAACGTAAAAAGAACTGGGAAGGATGGGAGCTAGTTAAAGGACATCTTGAAGAAAACTATGAAGAAACAGTAATCCAAGAGATAAAAGAAGAAGCAGGCCTCAATTCCGAACTGATTGACTCTATAAAGGACTTACAATATACAGCAGAGTGGAGTTACAAAGATGATGGAGATGAAATACTGCGAAAGTATAAAGCTTATGCAGTGAAAGTCTCAGGAACACCTGTCATCCGCACTTCCAACAACCCTTCCGATGAACATGAACATGGCTTCTTCCTAAATCCTCGTGATGTCAAAGAGATGGTTGAATATGACAATAACCGGAAGATAATTGAAAAAGCCTGTAAAGAATTAGGCATAGATTCAAATTAGCCTCTGAGAAAATTCTTTTCCATGACTAACCCTAAAGAAATGTTGGAAGTTTACCAGTTCGAAGGCTGTCCCTTCTGCAGAAAAGTAAGACAAAAAATGACAGAGCTAGGACTTGACTTTATAGCTAGACAGGTAGACTCTGAGGACCGTACAAGAGTAGAAAAAGTATCCGGTCAGAGTAACGTACCTGTGCTTGTAGATCCTAATAATGATACAGTTATGCCTGAATCAGATGATATAGTAGAATATTTGGAAGAGCATTACAGTTAAACTACACCCATATTGAAGAGATCAATGACTGGTTCAAATTCTTCATCAATACTATAGATCTCAGACTGTGTTACTGTAACACCTTCACATATTATTTTTCCAGTTTCTTTCATACTTCCAAGTCTACCAGGCTCTGATACTGCTTCAACAAGTTCTCCCCATAAAAAAGCACCAGTAGTATTCTCCCAAATCTCCTTTAACGTCTTCAACTCACCGCAAGGCTCAATATAGGCCTCTGTATCCACCCTATATCCAAGCTTCTCGAAATAGCACGCATTTTGAACTGCTTTATCAACATTACTACTGTAAGCTGTTAAAAGATTCTCAACATCCAGACTTTCCCGATAACTTACCTCCACTACTTTCAAATCTCTAGCATTATTAGGACTAGACAGTAAAAGTCCCACTTGGCCTTCAACCTCATGCTGAGGCACTTCTCCCTCTAAAATCCCGGGATAACTTTCTTCTATCCCAAGCACCTCATAACCTTGCTGTTCATACTCTTCAGCGAGCTTTTCCAATTTTTCATATCTGCGCACAGCAAAACATAGATTAAAGTTAAACAGTTAAATGAACAAAAAAGTTTTTCAGAATCTCATAATTATTCTCTGAAACAATCTTTCGAAGCAGACAAAAGTAGAAGTGGACCGGGCCAGATTTGAACTGGCGATCTCCACGTTATCAGCGTGGCGCTATAACCTGGCTAAGCTACCGGTCCGTAAATATTGGTTTGACTGGAAAGTGTTTTTAATGCAACGGAGTGCAACTCACGATTTTTATTCAAATACTTCCCTAATATCAATATGGGAGATATGGAATCAGAAATCAGCCGTATTGAACAAAGTTTCGAGGCCTCGATTCCGCGCAACAAAAGATCTGACGCCAAAGTTTTTATGGACCAGTTCATGCCTTTGGCTTTGATACTTTTAGGTTCTCTCGTAACTTTCCATTTCTTTATACCTGTAGACAGATGGATTTCTGATGTTGTCAACTTGGTCAATTTAGGTCTTGTACTTTTCTTTGGACTGCGGTTGGGTCTTGCTTTTAGCCTAGCAGATTCTCATAAAAAATTCTTGGAGCAGCACTGGTTTGATGCATTGTTAGTTATCCCTGCGCTTGCCATACTTAGAGAGGCCAGACTTCTACTATTACTTGAGGCTGAGACAGAAGAACAGGCCTATCTAGGATTCCTGTTTGCAAGGAACACAACTATTGCTGGACAAATTACTAAGATGTATGCTTGGGGTCGAAGAATATTGCGGCTTTCTTGAAAAAGTGGGCTCGACGGGATTTGAACCCGCGACTACCAGGTATCCCCTCATGAAACGCCGAGTTTTTCTAGATCTTTATCCTCCTAGAAATTAGAGGTCTGTTAAGAGCCTGGTGCTCTGCCGGGCTGAGCTACGAGCCCTGTTATTTTTACCTATGGAAAAAAGAGAGGTCTTATGATTTATACGATGTTCTTGTAATCTATAATTTTTCTTTTAAGCTTCTATTTCAAAAAAACTGAGCAGTTTTTTAGTAGTATAGTGAAAAATCTAACAGAAATAAATGGGGAGAGAAAATAAAAAAATTTTTCTGTATCTACCGGAGCTCGGTCTTTCTAATCTCTAGCTCTCTGAACGGATAGATTTTTTCAGCTCTTTCTCGGAACTCTTTCTGAACGTTGTCCATGAAAATGTTCTCCATGAACTCTTCATAGGTCTGTTGAGAAGCATTTTCTTCAACTACTTCTTCTATCTCTCTTCTAACTGCTTTCATTGCTTTATTGGAGGCTTTTCTAAGTGTTGCTCCGACTACTTTTACTCTGACAGTTTTTCCATCTTTGGTCTCAAAATCTCTGACCATGTCAAATCTATCAGTATCAGACCTAATCATACGAGATACAAACTGTGAGGAGCATTCCATAGAATCTATCTCTGTGAATGCTTTATTACCTTCTACATCTGTTACTCTTAGCGTTACATCCGCATAGTATTTGTCGCTGCTTTCTAATAAGTCATTTAGGCCTTCTTTAATTGTTCGACCGATTACTTGTGATTCTTTTTCTGCTGGTGTCTCGGTTACGATATCTACATCGAATATATCTGGTGCTTGGATTTCATACCAGTTTTTCTGTAAAACTGCTTTAGCCATACGTCAAGTTCAAAATCAAAACTTTATAAACGGTTGTAGTTTTTAGCAATAGCTTAATTCAAAATTTCTAATATTAAGTCAGTTTGATCCGAATATTCTAATTCTGACCACTCTTCTTCTTGTATATTTGGGGACTTAACCTTGACTTCTTTCAAGTTTGAAGATACTTCTTGTTCTCGTGTAGGCGGAGCCACCACGTTAACTGCATCTAATGGAATAAAGCTAATTCTATAACCATAGAAACCAGCATGTTCTCTTTCATCAAGAGAATCTAGCGAATCTTCTCTGTGATAATTTAGAACTCGGTTTAAGTTAGCTTCAGCTATAATGAAATCATCAGTATTTAATGGCAGATAAGGTTGTATCTTTTCCGGGCTATCTCCCCATTGGGCCGGCATTTCTTCATCGTACTTGAGTTTATCACTATATTTATCTTGGTAATCTCTAAAACCTTCGTCTTGTACTACTTTATCTATCATGTCTGAAAAATTATGTACGTCTAGCGTTTCTCTTCTTTTCCTATATTTTTTAGGTTCCAGAGAACCTCCAACAGATAAAACTCGGTATAGGTTTTCAGACATTAATCCTACTATAATAACACAACTATAAAAATGTTGTTAGATGGTGGTAGTGAATAAATAAGTCATGTTTCCTGGCCTATTTTTTCCCGGAGCATTTCAAGAAATTCATCCTTATTTTCTCTTGGTATCTTAGCTCCGGCCGCCACATTATGACCTCCTCCTTCCCCATCTAACTCTTCACATATTTCACCGATTATTTCTCCTAAGTTAAGACCTGCCTCTACTGCATCTTTCGAAGCTCTTGAAGAAATCTTAATCTCATCTTTCCCCGAATACGCAGCCCCCACCACAACATCAGATGTGAAAAATCCATTACTCATTGATATAGTCGTAACAGTACCTATAAAATCATCCTTGATGTTGTCTTCTGCATCAATCACTCCAATTCCATCCTCATATATGTATTCCTCATCGTTCTTATTATTTTCAACAAATCGGAGCGATTTAGCTATTTTTCGACTGTATGCTCTAGAAATCTTTTTTGCAAGTTCTAAATCTCTTTCAACTAGAATGTTAACGCCTGTACGCGCTTTTCCAAGACGCCCACACGCATTAATAACTGTTGAGAACTCATCAACCTCATAACCATTTTCTAAAGTGTAAATATTGTTTAGCAGCGGTTGTACCGGTCTACCAGTCTTAATCAAACCATTTATCAGTTTGCGTTCTTCCTCCTCTGATAAATCACTCAACGTTCTGAAACTCCCATTTTCTCTAATATTAACACCGTGAGACTGTACAAACTGCACAGCCCCATTATCATCATTAGAAATACCTTCCAAATGTGGATCAGTAGTATATTTTAGCGAGTCTTTTAGAGGTTTAGTCGTTCTACCATAGAGATCAAGACCTTTTCTTTTCTTAACTATCTCATTTTCCACTGCAAGCTTTTCAAGGTCTGAGTTAAGGCCTAGAAACTCTCCCTCTTGTTTCTGGATATCTCCTGTTGCTCCTATAAGAGCTAGCTCAACTAAATCAATGTTTTCTTCATCATATGCCCATGCCACTATAAAAGACATTCCTGCTGCAGAGATTGCTTCTCCACCATCAATTCCAAGAAAATGAGGATTTAAGTGGACAAAACTACCTTTCTCACTGGGTTCGTGATGATCAACTACAATTACTTCTTTTTCAGGCGCCAATATTTCTTCTATTGACGATGCCTTTCCTGATCCTATGTCAACAAATAATATGAGCTCTTCATCTTCTTCAGCAAGTCGTTCTACATCCTCTTCGTATAATTGTTTCAAAATTTCGTATTCAAACTCTTTACCCGCTCTTTCAAGCATTTGATATGCTATGGCGGTCGCAGATATTCCGTCTGCATCATATTGGCCTACAAGTCTTATCTTACCATCATATTCCTTGATTTTCTCAACTGCTGCCTGTGATTCTTCTTTAATATCTTGTAGACCATTCTCCATAAGTTATATCTGCCTGTGTCAAAGTTAACTGTTTTTCTTGAGATTGAACAGAATCAGGAAGTTATCTTGTATACTTCCAGCTTTCCCCAATATTTCCGTTTTCCCTGTGATAAGACGCAATTCTCCTGATCTTAGCTTCTGTAAGCTCTAGTCTTCTAATGGCCTGCTGATCTTCTGAATTGTCTTCCAAGTGTTCAGTAATCTTTTCTGCTTTCTTGATAAGATTCGTTAGATCTTCAGGTAGTTCAAGACCTACATCATTTTCGTCTAAAATTTCTGTAATAGTTTTCTCAGTAACCTGTTCTACGCTAGGGATTCCATACTGATCTCTAATTCTTAAACCAATCTGCGCAGGCATTAGACCTTCTTCCCTTAACTTAAGGACTAGATCTTCTACTTCATCTTCATCGTAGTCTACCCAGTCAGGTTGACTTTCTTCTACAGGTTTTTTTGATCCGGATACTCCTCTTCCGTCAGAATGCATTCTTGCCAATGTTTGTTCACCTTTGCTGATACGGCTCAGCTCATACTTCGCCGCTCTAAACAATATGAGTAAGAGGAAATTTTTTAAATCAAGACCAGGCCACTAAATTTTTTGTGAAAATCAGAGTCTAGAGCTAAGAAATTCTTACTTATAGCGACCTCTTTGTTCTACTTCCGCCAATCTCTGGATCACATCTTCCCTAAACTCAGGCCTATATCCTTCCATAAAGTTCTCCCAGGCTTCTTCAAACTTGTCTGAGTGAGAACTCTTTAAGACTTGTTTCAGAAGATGAAGGTCTACTGCTCGGTCTTCTGTCCGTGTACTCTGGCCGGATAGTCCAAAGTCAATTAAATATATCTTATCCGAGTGCATGATATTCTTTGTAGTCATATCCCCATGCACTATCTCTGCAGAGTGAAGCCTGCCCAGATGTTTTCCGACTTCCCCCATTTTTTCAGCTTTAAAATTTTCTGCGAGAGATTTGCCATCAATTTTTTCAATTTCAAGCACATAGTCTGATACCTGTTCAATTTTTGGCACGCTAACATCATGTCTTAAGGCCTTTTTCATTGAGTTATACTCTGTCTGTGTTCGCTGCTTTCTAATACGCTGGTCAAGCTCTGGATGGCGGTATTTTTTCCTAGGTCTTTCTTTGACCACTTTATCTTCTAGTATTTCTATTTCGGCTTCTGCTCCTTGGATCATAGGTTGAGATATTTGCGGAATTCTAAAAGGCTTTTCCTACGCATCTCTTCTTTCTTTACCGGATTATTTGTGAGCGCATAAAGATCATCCACCATTTTTTCGCTTGCAGCAATATCTGGAACCATAACATGTAAAGCACCTTTTTCAAGAAGTTCTAGGCCTTCTTTTGGATCTTCTGCTCTAACTATCTTATCTTTAGGGCTTTCGATTCCAAGTATCCGGCCTGAAATTTTGAACGATGGAACTGTTGAGATGATCAAAGCTGCGTTTTCATGATTTGCTTCATCCCATGTGATTTCATCCATTACGTCCCCATAGACTGCTTTGAAACCTTTCTGGTTTAGTTCGGAGATTTTTTCAGGGTCATTGTCGATTACTATAAACTCTGTTTCTTCTTCCAGTAATGCCTCTACTATTTTCTTTCCCTGTATATCATAGCCTACAACGATTACGTGGTCTTCAGTTTCGTAACTCGTTCTCGAACCTCTTTCAGAACCTATTACGTTGTATATTTCTTCTTCATATTTTTTAGTGTACGAGGAAAGGACCATTGTAGCTGTAGCCGCTAAAATAATAGCCTCAAAAGTCACATCTGTTATGAATCCAAGTACAAATCCTTGAATAGTTATTACTAATGCTAATTCGCTTACCTGATCTATAGACAGTCCTGTAAGTAGTGCCGTTCTGTTGTCATAGTTAAACATTTTTAACGATAGATATGCTGTTAGAGGCCCTACAATCACAGTTATTAGTGTAAGCCCTATTGCCGATGCTAGAACTGTTTGGCTAGGAAAACTGAGTAATGCGCCAAGTATTACAAAGAATATTGCTGAAAAGAAGTCCTTTATTGACCCCATTGTATCTAGTAGTTCAACATTGTAAGGGAACTTTGATGCAGCTATGCCTGCTGCAAACGCCCCTACCACCATAGAAGCTCCAAGGAACTCGCTTAGACCTATAAAGCCTATTAGTAGAGATAGAGAAGCCATTGTAATAAGCTCTTGATTTCCTCCGGCTTGTTCTGCTATAAATCCAAATACATGATCCCTGAACAGTACTGCTCCCACAATTATTAGAGCCGAGTATGCTAGTGCAAGTAAAGCTGACTCTACTGTAGTTGCAAGCACTACTGCTATAAGAGCAAAAGCCACCATATCCTGAACAAAATGCAGCGATTCGACAAGGCGGCCATGTAAAAGGTTTGTATGTATCTCTCTTTCTGTTAGTTGTAGACCTACAAGACTTGAACTCAATGCAGCCGCCATTGCAAAGTAAAAGGAATTATTTGAATCAAATCCTAGTGCTGTAGCTAGTAGGTATGCTAATCCTCCCGTAACCAGCATCTGAATTAGAGAAGTATTAATTGCTGCTGAAGCAGTTGATTTTAAATTTTTAGGATTATACTTGAGTCCAAATATGAATACTAGGAATGCAATACCTATCTGTGCAAGATTTAACAAATCAGTACTTGATATAAGCGTTCCAGCTACTATACCAGCAATTATATATCCTGGCAGCGATGGATGGCCAAACCTATCCATTATAAGTAGCATTATCGCCGCTGCTGCAAATATTACTGTAAAGTCTGCTAATATTTCCATTTTTCTGAAGTCTCCTTAACTTTTTGTTTTTCGATTTCAACCTCTTCTAAGAATATTTCTCTATCTTCTAGGTATAGCTTGAGCAGATCTCCTAGTTTTTCTCCCGCCAAGTGTTCTTTCAGTATCACATAATCTGCTCCGCTTTCGTATAGCTCTACAGCATCTTCAAATGATTTAGCTTTCAGAACGGTAAGACATTCAAGTTCTTCCAATATCATTTTATTGAGATCTTGATCAGGCGCCATAGAGATTACTGCTTGAGCATTCTGAAGACTAGACTCTTTCCTGATTTCATCATGTATAAGATCGCCGTACACTAATTCATGAGATGCATCCCTATTTTCAACACTGTGACCGGTTTCTTGAAGCTGTTCTACAACTGCAGGATTCTTTTCAACAATCAGAACATCCTCATAGAGTTCTTCGAGCAGAGGTACAAGTTCTCTCGTAGACTCATCATATCCTACTACTACCGCATGATTCCTATGTTTAATGTCTCGCGTCTGTATAGGATTTTCTGGCTCAAATCTTTGTAGATAAGGCTCTACTCTCTCAAAGATTTCTCGGTTGTACATTACATAGTATGTAGAGATAGGCATAGTGATTATTGCCATCAAGCTCAGGAATCCTAGAATACCAGGCTCAACAAATCCTTGTGTAACTGCTAACGCTCCCAATACTAATGAGAACTCACTGACTTGTAGCATTGAAATAGTACCAAGGAAAGAAGTCTCTAAATCAAAGTTTTGGCTAATGTAAAGACCGAAAACAATACAGAAATTGATTCCCAGAAGAAGTACCGATGCAATAACCGCTTCTTTCCAATATACTAATAGAGAACTCATATCGATTGTGAGGCCTATACTAGCGAAAAATATCACTATGAAAAAGTTGGTTACAGGAGCCATCCTCTCCTTTAACTCAGTACTATACGATGATTGGGCCAATGCAAGACCTGCAAGAAATGCTCCAATCTCAATTGAGACATCGTAATAGTCTGAAACAAATATGAATATAAATGCCCATGCTAAGCCCACAGTGAGCAATGTTGTTGAGTTAGAGGCGCTTAATCGTAATAAAGTCGGCAATACATACTTGCTTGTTAGATATGCGGCCATTCCTATCAGGAACATCATGAAAAATACTCTAGAAATTTGAAACATGATTTCATTGAATCCACTCATAGTGCCTACTGCTAAGATGGCCAAAGCCACTACAAGATAAAGATCCTGGAATATTAGTATTCCTACATCTACCCTGCCATAAAGCTCGTTTAGTTCATCCTTATCTCCTAAGACCTTCACGATAATTGGTGTCGCTCCAAAAGTAGTTGCCAAAGCAATCATCAATGACGTAAATAGGTCAAAACCAAGCAGTAAAGCGACTATCGTTGATGCAATACCCTGTAACGTTGCCTGTCCCACTGCAATAAATCCTACAGGCTTTAAAATTTCCCTGACTTTTCCAAAACTCATTTCCATCCCTAGTAAGAACAACAAAAATCCGAGGCCTAGTTCAGCAATTATGTCAATAAGTTGATCCTGTGACACTATAGGGCCATCAAGGAAAACAGATAAATCGAAGGGAAGCATTCCATGAGTAAGTAACGCATATCCTATGGGCCCTACAATCAGCCCTGTGATAATATACGCCACAATAGTCGGTTGTTTCGTCTTACGGGCTAGAAACCCGAGTAGCGTCGCTGCTATCAATAAAATTGCGAAGTCTAGTGTGAATGCTTCAATCATGTAGAGCTGCCTCTATTTCTTCCTGAGAAATAGGTCCCTCTCTGTGAATAAAAACCTCACTGTTCTTTACCTCAGCAATAGTAGAAGTAGGGCCACTAGGTAAATGGCCTTTGTCAAGCACAAAGTCTACTTTTTCCAGCAACTCCTCAGAAATATCATCTACAGAATAAGAAGTCTTCTCACCAGAAATATTAGCGCTTGTTGCTATTAAAGGCGTTTTTTCTGCAATTTCTCTTGCTAGAGGGCTTGAGGAAATCCTGAAAACGAACTTGTTATTCACGTTGTCAGGCATATTATCTTTCTTTTTGGCTACCAACGTGAGAGGTCCTGGCATAAACTCTTCAATCAGAATTTTTTCTTTCTCAGATAAATCAGCATATTCTTCAGCAACCTCTAGCGAACTGACAATAACTGTAAGGCCTTTATTTCTAGGTCTCTGCTTCGCATCGTAAACTTTTTCCACTGCTCTTTTGTTTAGTGCATCAGCGCCCAAACCATAAGCAGTCTCTGTTGGATATACTATAAGACCTCCGTCTTTGATTATTTCTCTGGCTTTTTTATCGTCTGACATGCAGGAACTAAAACGTAAGGTGAATGTTTAAAATGCTGGGGAAAACTTGAGGTCGTATGGCCATACAAAAGTTTTTCAATAATTACTTATCCAATAAATCAGTTTGGGCTGTGGCCTTACTTATTTTAGTTGCTGCAGAATCAATTTCGTATTTTGCAATTCATGTATTACGCGTTAGCAGTGAAATTCCGGTCTCTCCGGTTTCTCTAACTCTATTGATGATTGGCGGCATGTATTACCTTTCGAACCACAAGCAATTTGGCCAAAAAATTGAAGAAGTATTTTTAGTAGGTTTTACTTTCCTTGCTTTAGGCCTTGTTGGCGTACTTGCTAGCTTAGTATTCTACTTGGCTGTAATACCTGAACTGGCTCCTCTAGTGCTAGGACAGATAGTTTCAAGCCTGGAGCTTGCTGTAGTGGCTGCAGGAATAATTATTGCAATTCAAAAATTTGATGTCCAAGATTTGCTACGCAAACTAATTATCGCATCTGCCGGATTCTTACTAACAGCTATAGGTTACTCAGCCTACGTTGGAGCATTTAATTTGTACACCTTAGCAACATTCCACGGAACAGCGACAGTAAGCTGGTTTGTAACCTCAGTATTTGCATTTTATACTGCAGAATTTCTTGCAAAAAATCTAGAATACAGAGAAAAAAGTCTTATTGCTGTTCTTTTGCCCGGATTAGTAATATTACATAATATAGCAGACTATATCGCATTATCTATTATTAGTTTCATAGATTTCGAAATAGCGGAATCTTTACAACATATAGGTCTTGCAGAACCTTATTTAGCTAGTATTGCTGCAGCCATAACAGGTCTTTTGTATGCATTATATTTACACCTCTTTTAGCGCAGACACGCTCTAAAGACTAAGAATATACTAAACTTGTCTAGGTTCGACCAGAGGCGAAGGAATACCTTACTCCAAAGGAAATAACATATGCGAGTTATCATTTGAAGACAGAACAATTACTATTAGATATTCCGCTCGAGATCTAGATGAATTAGAAGGTGTAATAAGCAATGATAATTTTTATGATGAACTCTTGAGCCAAGAGGAAATGCAGAATTTATAACCCAACCCTCCTATAACTCAATAATCACACCCTTATTCCTTCAGGCCTCCAATTCTGTTTGATTTCCGAATCCTTTAAGTCTATAAACTGTTTTCGCTTAGCTTTTTTAAGGCCTCTTTCAGCGATCATTGCTGCATTGTCCATACAATACTCTTTCGGAGGGAAATATGCATTAGTGCTTCGCTGCTCACACATGGTCTCCACCATCTCTCTGAGGCGATTGTTCATTGCTACTCCTCCTGTGAGAAGTGCTTCGTCACTGTCTGCTTGAGCCATCGCTCTTTCAAGTGCTTCGACTGTTGCAGGGTATGCATGTTCTTGGAAAGTGTTTGCGATGACCTCATCTTCAACTTTACCAACTTTTTTCTCAAGTTCTGTTACAATACCTGAAAATGAGAAATCCATACCTTTAACTGGATATGCGATTTCAATTATTTCATCTGTCTGTTCTGCCAATTTTTCTATTTCAGGCCCTCCTGGATGAGGATATCCAATTTTCCTTGCGAGTTTGTCGACCGCGTTGCCTAGTGCGATGTCTAAGGTTTCTCCAATTATTCGATACTTCGAGTTTTTCTCTGCTATTACTTGCGAGTTGCCTCCTGAGAGGTAAAGCGTTACAGGGCTTCCCGCCTCTGTGGTGCGCTTACCTATCTCTATGTGGGCAACACAGTGATTGACGCCGATTAATGGCACTTCATGTTTCTGTGCAAGCGTGCGGGCGGCTACTGCTCCAATATCCAAACATTGTGGTATTCCTGGCCCCTGAGAAAAAGCTACTGCATCAATTTCTCCTACTAGTCCTTTTGAAATTATTTCATGTGCTTTCTGGTAGTGATGCTCTGCTGCTTTTCTGGGATGTATACCTCCTTTTTCAGGCTCATACATTGACTTTTCATTTGTGTATATTTTTTCTTCACTAACAGTGGAAGCTGCAAAGGTATGAGCAGTAGATTCTAAGCCTAGAACTTTCATGTGAGAAATGTTAAAGTAGTAAAGAGTTTAATGGGCTCCCCATAAAAACACATATTGATTAATTTATTCTTCTAATATTATTTTGCTGTTTTGATGAGTAAAAAACTCTATGATGATATTGTTGAATACGTGCATAAAGGAACCAGTTTCTATGAAAAGGAAACTCCTGATCTTGACTTAGAAACCCAGTGTTTCGTGTCTCATGAGAGACAGTGCGTCTTGAAAGTCCAGTTGGACGAATTAGGTGAAGTCTCTCTTGAGTATGGTAAAGATCTTCAGGACTGTGAAACTAAATCAGGATTCAGATATATGAGAACTCTTGAAAGTAAAGGAGCTACAACAGTCGAGTCTTTAGAAGACGCAGCAGAGTTCCTAATCGGTAATTACGCAGTCGATAAATTCGCTAAATGACAAAAATCAGAAAGAGAAATGAAGAAAATTATTGGTGTTTAGTGTATTGACACTTACCACAACTCTTGCGGTCATCGTGTTCTGCTAAGAATGATCCGCATCTAGGGCATTTCTCTCCCTCATATTCTCCATTTTTGTCATATTTCTCGTATAGTGGTGATTCAGAGTGTTTAGGCATTATAATTCTCCTCTAATTCTAGGCCTGATTTTTCATCCATTCTATGAATGTATTTCGGTTTTTGCCCTGTTCTTCTGCTGTGATAGCTGCTTCAAAATCAGGTTCTTCCATGTCATTCAGTGCTTGTTTAGCATCGGTAATAGTTCCTGAGACTATATCTTCATATTCTGCTGTTGCAACAGCTGTTTCATCGTCCTGCTCAACTGTTTCTTCTTCAAGCTCTTCATCATATTCGAACTCTTCAAAAACATGGATTACTGCTTTAGCCTGTTTACTACCGTACCGACCGTAGACATTTTTAACGTCGACATTGTCTTTTTCTAAGCCTTTGTCAGCCGTTATCCGTGTTAGTACGTCTTCTTTGCTTGGAGTTGCTTCTCCACTGTGGTTTACTGTTGCTTCTACCTCTCTTCTCTCCATGAGAGGGTTTTCTTTTACTGATGTTATTTCGACTTCCATATTATTTTTTCACCTTATTTTACTCTTACCGCATATCTTCCCGGAGTTTGAATACCTGCTTCTTCTGCTATTTCAGATTCCGCATCATATACAACAATGAGTCCGCTCCAAGAGTTCGATAGCACATTGTTTTTGCATACAGGACACTCATCAGAGTTCTCTACTATCCTCTTACAGTCTGTACACGCTCTAGCCATTAACTCAGACCTCCTCTTCTTCTGCTTCAAGTTCTTCTTTTTCTTCTTCGTATTCTTCAATCCATTCCTGTTTTCCTAATCCAGGTTGTCTCATTGTCAGGTTAATCTTATTTGAGTCTTGTTTGCCTAGACTAACAGCGATAATTCTTGTAGTCACTATATCATTTACTGTCAGGCTTTTTTCCTGCTCATCACTTGTAAGCATTAAATTTTCTTCATCCAAGTTCATGTAGTCATCCGTTACTTGTGAAATGTGGCATAGACCATCAAAAGGCCCTATCCTGATAAATGCTCCGAATTCTGTCAGATCTACTACTTCTCCATTTATTACTTCATGAAGTTCTGGTTCAAAGACAATTGCTTTGTATCTTGCTGTGTAGTGGATTCCCGCATCTTCTGGTTCAATTTCTCCGCCTTCGATTTCTTCTACATCTTCAACCGCGATAATCACACCTAGTTCTGAGTCGATTTCGCCTTCTTTTTCTGCTATAAGACCATTCTGGACGCTTTCTTCAAGATCTTCCCCAAGGTGTTGGGGAGGAACCCTTACAGAGTCCTCAATTGTAATTCGTTTGTACATTTATCTCTCTACCTCTACGGAACTAAAATCGACTTTGGAACAAAGTTTTAATAGTGGTACGCTCACAACTCCAGATTCTCTGCCGCCAAGTGACTTGAACCCCTAATATAAATTACAGGTCTGCCTTCATCTAAAATCTTATTTTTCAGCTCTCGATCATTCGTAGCGACTAAGAACTCATCCGAAAGATCGTATATAAGATCATCTACTATTCCTTCTCCTTTGGTTTCTAACACCTCTATGTCTTGACTATCCACTAATTTATGTACTAGACCCCCATAGCGTCCTGATTCTATACTTTTTGCTTCTTCTAATACATCATCTAGTGTGTACAGCTCATTACCAGGAAATTTTTCGTCCATCTCTCGAAATATAGATACATTCATCTGGAAAGGCGCTACCAAAAAATTGGTATCAAGCAGGATTTTTCTCATATCTCTTCTTTTGAAGAGCGGAAGCCTATTTATTTAACTGCTCCATGTATGATGATGTAACATGGATTTTGACTACAAGGCCTCATGTCTTAGACGGATAGAACTAAATTCCGAATGTAAAATTGTTTCAAGCGGCCACAGACCTCAGACTGGTGATGTAGTAGCTGTAAAGATTACGGACGTTAATGATACTTACCGATCGCTTGATCTTGAGGGCGGCGAGCTCATTGAACTGAACGAAGGCGATGTAGTAGTAGGTGTTTTGGGTAATAGAGCAGGTGTAAAAGGATATGTTGGCGAAGTACCTTCCGACATTTCCGAAGGAGAAACGCTCTCTTTTCTCGGTGCTGGAGGCCTATTTGGAGAATTCAAAGGCGCTACCAAAGAGCTAGATGACCCATGTAGTGTAGAGTTCCTAGGTTACGTTGGTAAAACTGATGAAATACTTAACATGAAAGATTATGGTATAGAGACATCAGATTCTTTGAGGGATGATGCTAGAGTATTTGCAGTGACTTCTTCTAGAATGGATGCTGGAAAAACAACTTTAACCGCTAAGTTGATAGAACAATTAAGTCAAGACTACAAGATTGGTTCTTTAAAACTTACAGGTTCTGCACGCGAAAGAGACAGGCTAAAAATGCTTGAATCTGGCTCTCAAATATCTCTAGATTTTGTTGACGCCGGACTTCCTTCTACAGTCGATAATCCTCGCGACGTGGAAAGAGCCGCTAAAGGACTCATTAACGAGGCTTTTGATGAAGACATTGACTTTGTAGTTATAGAGTTCGGTGCAGGCCTTATCAGCAAGTACTGTGTGAAAGAAGTTTTAAGAGAGCTAGAAATTAAGAATAAAGTCTTTGGTATAGGCGCTGCTGCTCTTGATGTTGTAGGCGCATATGGTCTTGAAGACGTGTTAGACGATATTGGCTACGAGCTTGATTTTATTTCAGGACCTATAACAGACACACATGTTGGTAAAGACACGATAGAAGACTACGTAGGTGTACCCGCATTAAATGCATTCGACAATGAAGACATGGAGCGTGCAGCAGAACTAGTTTCAGAGAGCTTCTAGCGTTCTGCTGTACGGGACGCTATAAAATTCATTATTTTATCCGCCATATCCAGTCCTAATACTTCCTCTACTCCTTCCACACCTGGTGAAGCATTTATCTCTCCAATATAGAATCCTCCATCTTCGGATTCAAGTATATCTATTCCCGAGATATCAAGGCCACAAAGCCTCGAAGCCTTAATCGCAGCTTCTCTCATTTCTTCCGATGGTTCTACTTTTTCTCTTTGTCCTCCTGTTGAAATATTAGATCTAAACTCCTCATCTCCTACCCTTTTGTAAGAATAAGTTTCCTCTCCAATCACTATTATCCTGATATCTTCCCCGGGATTCTCAATGTATTCTTGCAGACAAATTTCCTGCTCAAATAGCGTTAACGTATCAGTTATAGGGCCTATATCGCTCTCAGTCGATGCCCTCATTACTCCTTTCCCCCCATAACCTGAAATTATTTTAATGACTGCAGGATACCCTATTTTCTCAGCAGCTCTTATAGTCTCATCTGTAGAGAGTGTGTAGGCCGATTTAGGCACCGGCAGATTTGCTTCATGAAGAACCTTCATCATGTGGAACTTATTAGACGCTATAGGAAGAGAATCTGAATCCATCTGAGTGTATACTCCATTATCCTGCAGTATTTCTGAGAAATGTTCTGCGTTCATCATATCTGCTCCTAGAAGTCTGAGATATACTGCATCGAAATCGCACAGATTTATATCCCGATACTTCAACTTTGTGCCTTCCTCAGTCGAAACCGTTCTTATGCCTTCTAGAGGCACACCTAGCACATTTTCAAAGTATTCTTTACCAGCTTCAATAAAATGATGGTGTTGCGCAGACTTTTCACCGTAAACTACTGCGCATTTCATTCACTATCACCCTTTAATGTCTCCACAATTCTACCGTATACATTTTTTCCACTGTGCTTCTCAAACATTTCTAAATCAGGTCTTACATCCATATCCATTACTTTTTCTCCTTTCAAACTTACTCTGCATATATCTGTACCTACTGCCTTAGCCGCTTTATCTACTACTTCTTTCTGAGTGTCCGAGAGACTATAGTAATTTCTTCCAGGCTCATCACTCCATATTTCTCCTTCAAGCTTGAGCGAAATTTTCTCTCCATCGATATACAGTACATCAAAAAACTCGCCCTCAGGAATCTCCTGTAAAAGCATGAAGTCATTCTCGGCATCAAGATCATCTAGGCCTTCTAATTCCTCAAAACTTTCTATTCTTTTAGTCTTTTCCAGCTTAAAATTCGAATACTTCTTCACAACTAAAGGCAGCTCCAAATCATTTTCCAGACCTGTTAAACCTCTTTTAGTAGCTATAGATGCTTGTTTAGGTGCTGGAATACTTTTTTCCTCCAGTACTTTTATCATATAAGGCTTCTTCATTAGAATAAAGATAGAAGATGGATTTAGATTTACTGAAGCCTGTGTCTGAGTAAGCGTTTCAGTAAGGACTCTGATATAGTTGAATGCCTCAGGCCTCGGATTTATGTATAGTATATGCTCAGAACCTATTTCCTCATCTCCTATGTATACTTCTGGTTTTTTCCCAGAATGAATGCTTACATCTGCAAGAGATTTTTTTTCTACTTCTTCAAAGTGTTTCTTGAAATCTTCAGTCTCCGATTCAAAGTTATTTGCTAGTATCAGTGTCTTCTCCATTTTGTTCCCCCTCATCTGTTTTTTCTGGTTTCCAGAGCCTGTTAACTTTTTCTTCCCTGTTCCATTTTTCGATGTAACTATTTACCGGTTCAGGAAGCGCGCTCTTTAGTAATCGGCCCTGCCTCATTATCTTCTTTAGCCTGAGTTCCATGTTTTTACTGAGTTCGTCATAGAAACTAGAATCAGAGTAAATCAGATTATTTTGTATTCTCCAGTATGCTGTAGTATCTTCTGGAGCTAGTACGACATAACCTCTCTTTCTACCTTCGAACTCAGCCATGGCTTCTCGCATTTCAGAGTCATCAGCATAGTATACACCCCCCGATACTGTATCAGCGCTAGGATCTACTACAATTAACTCATCTCCCTCTACTCCCACGCATAAGCTATAATGAGCTTTTTCTGAACCAGGGAATAGTACTGGCTTTGCGAAGTTAGGAATTATTAATGCTCCATTGTCAAACCACGTCTTTAGTTCATCAGACAATTTCCCTATTTTATCATATTCTACATATGCTCCTCTAACATCTCCTTCAGTTAATTCCTCTACAGCATCTATTAATTCATCAGGCATTGTTCCTTTACCAACTTCACTACCAGCAAGATCTCCAATTTCTTCCTGCTTATGAGCGAATCCAAATATATTCAATGCCATTTCAGCAGAAGCAGGCCCGCAATATGAAGGATGTTGCGCTGTAAAGTACCTTTTCATATCTTCAAGCGTTTTTATATCACTTCTAGTCCTCTTAAACTTGACATTAGAGTCCATAACCTGGCTATTTGGCGCAACCATTGTGTATCCGTCATTAGTATCAATAGTAGTGCTGAAAAGAGATACGTCAATTAATTCTCCTCTTTCACCGTCCAGATAAATCTTTTCGTTGGCCTTTACAGACCTAGAGTTTTTCAAATATACACCTGCTGCAAAGTTTTTGAATAAGTCTTTGAAACCGTAAAAGGCTAGACCTGCCAATAAAAGTGTTAATCCCCAAGTGGTGGCAGTCACAAGTTCTTGAATAGTGCTCTCAGCCAAGTTAGCTTGTACTAATACAAACTGGAGCAATAAAAGGTAGAGAAACGCTTTGAAAATGGTTTCTGAAATTTTTGATATTTCTTGAGTAAATCCTGCGCTTCTAAGATGTTTGCTAAATCCTAGAGTGCTGAAAAAGTCGGCTATAATTTTTACGAATATGTTTACCCCTATTATTCCGAGTATGGCAACTAGTATTACCGATATAATATTTGGTAAAGCCGCCACTGCCGCAACATAGAGTTCTCTACTGATTTCTGCATTAAGGTAGAAAAGAGCAAAACCTATTACTATAACATCTAGTACGTAGACTATATAGGTGACTTTCTCCCGCATAGCTTCAGTTCTTTTCTTATTAGCCTGTTCTCCCGAGTCTACAAGCAGTCTCAAGGCTGTTTTTCTAAAACTTCTTATCAGCAAATGCCCTAAAATTAGTATAAGGGCTGTTATAATTAGCCTAGCTGATAGACTGTCTGATACTATAAAGTTCATCATTTGGGAGAGAATTTCGGACATCGGGTGTTTGTACACCTTCTAAAGAGTTACTAGCCTTCGGGTTTTATAAACCTTTGATTTCTCCATGACCGATTAAGCGCCACCTAGAGTCAATTTGACGGCTTATAGCAACTCTATCTCCAACTTCAGCACATACAGGCATTTTAAGCTCAAGCTTGACGTCTTTACCAGCTTGAGTGACTATGCCTGCCGACTTCGTGGTTCCTACATTCACCATTAAAGCCTCGTGCTCTTTAATGTTCTCAACCTTCATTTCTGATCCAGAGCCGATTAAAGAGTCCATTAACTCTACTTTCAACTCCATATTGCTCGTTATATCAGGTAGCTCACCTTTTAAACCTAGGACATTTCCTGCAAGACCATCAGATTTTACTAGAGATGGATCTAGTACAGTTTCTATGCCTAATAGTCCTCCTGGCTGTGCCTCCTCTACTGAAGAGTCTCCCTGAATTATATTAGTGATCTCAGTGGTAACAGTACTCCACTTGTTCCCATCTTTCCTTATACCAGGCTTAATTTCGATTTCGTCACCTTTACTGAGCTTTCCCTTAACTAAACTGCCTCCGAGTACTCCGCCGCCTAGTTCTTCAGGGCCTTGTCCAGGCTTATTAGTATCAAAAGACCTAGCAACCAGCATTTTTGGATCAGTATCTTCGTCTCTTTCAGGAGTTGGGATTTCTTCATGTATTGTTTCTAGCAGCAAGTCAATATTTATGCCGTGCTGCGCAGATATAGGAACTACAGGAGCATTTTCAGCTACAGTACCTTCTACAAATTCTTTTATCTGCTGATAATTTTTCTTAGCTTCTTCTTCATCAACTAAGTCTATTTTGTTTTGGACAATCACCACATTTTCAATCCCTGCAATATCTAAAACTGCTAAGTGTTCATGAGTTTGAGGCTGAGGACATTCCTCATTAGCCGCAACCATCAATAACGCTCCGTCCATGATTGCTGACCCTGAGAGAACATTAGCCATCAACGTTTCATGGCCTGGAGCATCTACAAGCGATACAGTTCTCTTTACTTCTCCATTCCCATCAACATTTAGGCCTTCTTCGTCTTCATAGTATGTAACATCTGCATATCCCAGCCTTATTGTTATTCCTTTTCTAAGTTCTTCACTGTGTCTGTCAGTCCATTGTCCTGAAAGAGCCTGAGTCAGAGTAGTTTTTCCGTGGTCTACATGACCCACGAGACCTATATTAACTTCCGGTACTTTGCTCATTCTTCGTCCTCGTCACCGAGAAGTTCCTCAACAGATTTAGAGCCTTCTTCCACAACACGAACATTAAGCTGCTGGATATCGGTACTCACAGTGTTCCCTCGCACAGATTTTCTTTTCCGTACTCCTCGTTCTTCAGGCCTAATTCCTGAACCTTCACCTATCAAGACTCTCTTCCTTTCAGAACCTTCTATACTTTTTCTCATCGGAAAGCCTGATTTATCGCTTCCACCAGTAATTTCTAACTCATATCCTTCAAGACTTATGACATCGCCTTCAAAGATTTCTCCAATTTTTTTGCCTACAAAACCTTCCGGCTCTGCTTCAGTTTGATAGATTTCTCCGTCTTTTGTTCCAATGTTAATCTGCATTAGTAATTTTCACCTTTGCTCAGTTACCCGAACAAGTAACTCTTGACTCTAAACTTTTTTAACAGCAATAACTAATCAATGCCATTATATTCGAGGCTTTCTCAGAGAGAAGTATGAGAAGTCCTGTAGTCGCATCAATAATAGGGAAGTTTCTCAAAGTATTTTCTATAGTCATAGCGGCTCCGCTCCCCGTAGGTCTTTATTATGGCGAGACTTTTTTTACCTTACGAGGATTTCTGTACGCATCAGCAGCGTGCCTTATTCTAGGCGTAGCTTTGACTAAATTAGGACAATATCGAGAACCAAGCGTTTCCGAAGCTTTGACATCAACTATTATGGGATGGCTACTAGCAATCATACTGGGAGCGATCCCGTTGCTAGTTGAGATGAACTTCACAAATGCAGTGTTTGAATCGACCGCAGGACTTACAACAACAGGTATTTCGATGATTCTTGCACCAGAACAACTACCTCATTCGCTATTATTCTGGCGATCCCTGATGCAATGGGTTGGAGGCCTTGGAGTGCTTACATTTTTCATAGCTGTTATCCGAGAATCAGGAGGTATTTCAAGAAAGCTGTTTTCAGCGGAAACTCACAAGACTGATCCTGGCAGCATCAGACCTTCACTAAAGAAGTCTATTGTCGAGCTCTGGAAGGTCTATATTTTTATCACAGTATTCATATCGGCAGTCTACTTTGCACTAGGGATGCCTGTTTTCGATTCCGTAGTCCATTCTTTTTCAGGCATCTCTACTGGAGGCTACTCGACTAATGCAGACAGTTTTGCAGATTATGGTGTAGACATACAGCTCGTTACTGTTGTCTTGATGCTTTTAGGAGGTATGAACTTTGTGATTATTCATAAATTATTGAATAGAGATCGTTCGGCATTCAGCAATTCTGAACTGAGGCTCTACTTGAAGATATTTGCGGCCTTCGCACTACTAATCACTTTAGATTTAGCACAGGATGGTTTTGCCACCCAGGATTTAGTTGACGGAGTCTTTCAATCTGCAGCTCTTATTTCGTCTACAGGTCACAGCACTATGAGTTTAATGACGCTTTCAGTAGTGGTTCAGATGCTTGTAATAGGCGTGATGTTTGTAGGAGGCTCAATAGGTTCAACAGGGGGAGGAGTAAAGATTTTCAGACTTAAAACAATGATAGAACTTTCAAGAACGCGTTTAAGAGCCTATTCATTACCTGATACTGCCATAAATGAAGTGAAAATAGATGGAGAAATACTTGAAAACAACACAATCCGTACAGTTTCAGTACTGTTCTTCATTTGGGTAGTAATAGTATTTGCTACTGCCGCCATGTTTGTTGCAATAGAAGACGTGGAAATGTCTGAAGCGCTTTCAGGCACAGTTTCGGCATCAGGAAATATGGGTCCAACACTTATGGAGGACGAAGAAGTGGTGGAGCTCCACTACGCTACAAAGCTGATTTTAATGTTCTTAATGTTAGCAGGCCGACTTGAGATGCTTCCTCTGCTGGCAATCTTTAATAGGAGGTTTCTCACAGGTTAACCTATGTACATAGTAATCACAGGGATAAACATTCTTTCCCGTAGGCTCGTCAAAAGGTTGGAAGGACGTCACGATGTAGTTATAGTAGAACAGGATGAAGACAAATGTAAAAGACTTTATTCTTCCTCAGGAGCCACAGTAATCAACAAATCTCCATCAACTCTGTCAGCTCTTGAAGACGCCGGTATTACTGAAGCTGATGTGTTAATAGCAACTATGAAAGATGATAATGAAAACATGGTAGTATGTTCTCTTGCCAAAAAATACGGCGTACCAAAAGTAATTTCCCGAATGGAAGACGATGAATACTTCGACGCATTCCAAATAATTGATGCACAAACAATAGGACACACAGACCTACTTTTATCAGAATTTTTGTCAGCAGTAGAACATCCTTATTTGGTGAAGCTCGCAAATCTTTCAGGCGACCGAGAAATACTGAAAGCATCAGTTCGAAAAGATTCACATCTAGTTGAATCTACTGTAGACCGGGTGAAAAACGATGAAAGCTTCCCAAGCAGCTTTATGATTACTACTGTCCTTAAACCCGATGAGACTCTAGATGCCTCAAAAGACCCTATCCTAGAGGAAGAGGACGAAATCATACTTATAGGTCCTTCTGAAGATAAAGAGATGCTCGACAAATTCTTCCAGAATCAGTAAACATAAAGAAAATGTGCGCCTGAAATATTTACATGTCTGCCATAGTTTGGATCCGCAGATCTCTAAGAGAATACGACAACACAGCGTTAGTAGAAGCTTCCAAAAAACATGAGAATTTGATTCCTCTTTACATTGTAGACGATAAATACTTTCAGAAGGCTTCTTTAGGGTATCCTCGTGTAAAATTCTGGCATAGCGCACTACAAAATTTTAAAAGACAGTTGAAAGAAAAAGAAAAAGATATTATAGTTAGAAAGGGAAATCCGGTTGAGGAGCTTAACAAAATAATTGAGGAAACTAGCGCTGAAAAACTATATTTTAACCGTGATTACTCTCCTTACTCGCGAAAAAGAGATAAAAAAATCCAGGAATTTGACTTAGAGACTGAGAGCTTTAAGGACTTAGTGATGTTTGAAAAAGAAGAGATATTGAGCAACTCAGGCAGTCCTTACAAAACCTATACTTACTATGCAAAAAAATGGTTTAATAAAGACAAAGATAGGCCTCAAAAACCACAAAAATATAATGTGCCTGAGTTAGAAAGTGAAGAAATCCCTTCATTGAAAGAACTAGGGTTTGAGATACCCGAAAACTTTGAATGGGAGTGGAACCCTTCTCGTGAGGGCGGAATGAAGAGATTATCCCTCTTTAAACAAAAGATTTTAGATTATGATAGCGATAGAGATTATGCTTGGAAAGATGCTACAAGTAAATTATCTCCTCATCTAAAATTTGGGACTGTCTCAATTAGAGAAGTGTTTTGGGAGACAGAAAGAATCAAGGCTAAGAATCCTGATAATCTCTCGGGGATAAAGACCTGGCAAGAAGAGCTAGCTTGGCGAGATTTTTACTTCCAGATGCTTTACAATTTCCCTGAATCTGGAGAAAAAGCATTGCAAAAGCAGTTCAGAGACCTTGAATGGAGATCTAAAAAAGAGGCTAAAGAAGACTGGGAAGCTTGGAAAAATGGGGAAACAGGATTTCCTTTTGTAGATGCTGGAATGAGACAGTTAAAGAAAACTGGCTGGATGCATAACAGATTGCGAATGGTTGTCACTAGTTTTGCCTGTAAAGATTTATGGCTAGACTGGCGAGATGTTCACGAATTCTTCAACGAAAATTTTGTAGATGCGGAGTTAGCATCAATGATTGGGGGTATTCAATGGGCTTATTCAATTGGAACAGATTCACAACCCTATTTCCGAGTTTTTAATCCCTGGACACAAGGCGAAAAATATGATCCTAATGGAGAATATATCCGTAGATGGATACCTGAACTAAAAAACGTCCCGGATAATCATATCCATAGGCCTTATAAGATGAGTCAAATTGCGGAGAACAAGTCGGACTGCGTTATTGGAGAAGATTATCCTAGACCTATAGTGGATCATAGCGAGATGCGTGAGAAGTCTATCAAAAAGTTTGAGGCAGTAAGAGAATAGAATTTACTTAAATGTGCGGAGAGAATCAGGTAATAGTGATTACTCATTAAAGTTAGACTTCTATTACTGACAGGCCTAACACTGTTATTAATCAGCTCAGCATCCGCGATAGACTTAGAAATTACGAACGAAGAAGACTATACTGATGATAGGATTGATGTTGAAGTAGATCTCGGGAATAATGAAGATTATGAAAACTTGACTATTGAGTACAGTGGTCCGGATTCGCATTCAAGAATTTTCAATGAAAGTAATGATAGGTCTTGGGAAGATGTTATAGAAGATGATTATGGTCCGGACGAGGCTGGAGAATATGATATTATTGCTACTGCAGTAGAAGAAGATGGTTCAGAGTCACAAGAGGAGTTTGAAAGTTTTGTTTTTGATGATGAAACGCCAGATTTGATTGAAGATTATCCTGAAGATGGAGAGTTTATCGATGAAGATAGTCCTGTAATTGATGTCGGTTTTGAAGATGAGTTATCAGGCCTTGCTAATGCAAGTATAGAGTTTGATGGTGAAACAGTTTACCTCGATGAAGATGATATAGGTGAAACTAGCGAGGTCCTTCTTGAGCTTGAAGCCGAGGATTTAGATGATGATAGCTATGACTTTGATGTGTGGGCAGAAGATCGTGCTGGAAATGATGATAGCGATACTTGGAGTTTCACAGTTGACACTTTAACTCCTGATCCTGAGGATTATGAGCTAGATCCGAGTTCCGGTCTTCATGAAGTAGATTTAGGCGATGATTTTGATATTGAGATAACTGTGGAGCCTAGCGAAGACCATGAATCTGAGATTGAAGCTTTGTGTCTAATTGATGGGGATGAAGAGGATAGTGATGGCAGAGAAGAGTTTGAGGAGGAAGAAGAAGTGGAGTTTGAATGCAGTATTCCTGATGACTACATGGACCAGTCTGTAGAATTCGAGTTTGAATTGGTAGATCAAGCTGGAAATGACTGGGTATCAGATTATCATGTTTATGAATTGGACGCAACTCCTCCAAGCGTTGAGTACTTTGAATCATCAATCAATATTTCAGTATTCAATGATGATTTTGAAGTAGAATATTTGGCGAGTGATCTTTCAGGAGTCCAGAATGTAGAATATTATTTGAATGATGATCCTGGTCAAGGAGAGGGTACTTCTTTCTCTGAAGATGAAGGCGAATTTTACGTGGATACTTCAGATTTAGATACTGGAAACAATACAGTGTATCTAAGAGCTCAGGATGAGTTCGACAGATGGAGCACAGCTAGCTCAATAGACTTTGAATATAGGCCAGATCAATCCCCAGAGCTAAGTATTGATATTATTGATGAGTTAGAGCTTGAAGCAGGAGAAACTGAGAATCTCGATTTAGGCGTTGAAAATACAGGAGATATGTTTATACCTCAAGGAGAGATTGCAGCCTCTTATGATATGTTTAATGAAACTCAGAATTATGCAGATCTTCTACCTGGAGACCGTATTGACACCTCTTTCGAAATAGAGGCTTCTGAGGACGATATAGGAGAACATGAACTATCGCTAGAGTTCAGTACTGTAGATGTGACTGAGACAGTAGAACTCATAATAAATCCTAATGAAGAAGGACGCGAAGACATAGATGGTCAGCTAGACGCGTATAATGACGAATATCAGACTCTGTCCGAAGATTTTGAGGATTTAAAAGATGGGGGTCTTTCAGAAGAAAGATCTGATAGGCTTGAAACCGATATATCTTCTTTTGAAGCAGCATTAAATGAAGCTGAAGAATCAACAGAGAACGAAGATTATTTTGAAGCACATAATCTCGTAGATGAATTAAGTGCAGAAATGCAGCAATCGCAAGATACATTTGCCGAAGTGGAGGAAGAGCATCAGGTATCTGTAAGAAATAGACGAGTCATAATGGTAGTATTAGGTCTCTTTGCAGTGTTAATAGGGAGTATAATCTATGTATTTTATAATGAAGAATACGAGCTTGATATCCCTGGACTTGATGAGCTTATGCCAGATTCAGAATCTACAAGTGCTGGAATAGAAGACTCAGAAAGCATTGTAGATAAATTGAAATCAAAGATAGAGGATTTAAGAGGTCCTGATGACTCAGAGCCCGTATATGAATTTAAGTAATTTTTATGCTTAAAGCTTCTCTGTATTTTTGAACTGTTTCTTCATTAGGCCTTTTGCTCTGACAGTCTCAAGTATTTGTCGATACTCTTCTAAGTAAGAATGGTTTCTAGCCGCCTTTGATGCTGCTTCTTCTATTATTAGCATTACTTGCGGATCATCTTTCATTTTCCTGAGAATTTTTCTGCTTGCTCGCTTCTTATTTAGATATTGGGAGACTGCGGGCTGAGTTAGCCCCATTTTTTCTGCAATTTCTTTTTGTTTTAATCCATATTCTTCAGCTAATTCCTCAGCTAATAGACTTCTGACTGCTGGAAGAAATTCATTACTCACTATTTCTGATTCGAAGTCCATGCGTGAATAACAGCGTTATAATTTTTTATATTGTAACTGCAACTAAAAAATAAGAGGTAAAAATAGAGGTTAGAGACTATTAAGCGTTTAAAGACCTGTCTGCTCTACTTCTCGAGACAGTTTCTCTACATCTGCGCTCAAGGCTTCCAACTTTCTAGAAACTCTTTCTTTCTCTTTCAGAATGTTTTCTACCTTCTCGTACTTTCTTGCGGCGTGGTCTAAATGATGTTTCTCCACATAAGCTGCTTCTGTCTCCATCATATTCTCTACAATTTCTTCTGCAATCTGTCCTAGCAGCAGGTTCAACCCATAATAAACATTCGAACGCACATACTGACCTTCGCTTGCCTGTTCTCTTACCATCCTCTTAATCCGTGCATGCGTGAATGGGAGTTCTGCTACTTCTACATCTTCTGGTACTTCAACCATGTTATCACGTAAAAAATTCGGGTTACAGACTTTTAATGGTTGCTGATGTCGAAAGTTATAAAGCGAGGCCTTTGTGTAAAGGTGTTATGGTAGAAGTCGCTGTTTTAAACGCTTATTTAGATGTGGCCGTGAAGCTAATGGTTTTAGTGCTTGGAGGCTATCTATTATTCCTCTTGAAAAACTTGAACAGTTTTGTAGAGTCCGCAGAAAGGTCTATTGAATCTGTAGAACATACGGCTGAAACTGTTGAACGGACATTAAACTGGTCTAAACTACTTCCGTTTACAGGTGATAAGCAATGAATGAGCTTTTAGATGCAGCTAAGTCCAACAAAGGAAGTGAAGACAGCAGCGAAAGATATCGTGAACTTAAGAAGGAAGAAGCAGGAACTTCAGAGAAAGACCCTGTAAAAGAAAGATATGAAGAGTTAAAGGAGAAAGCTAAAGAAGAATATCTTAGAAAAGAGAAAGAAAAAGAGGAACGACAAGCCTCCGAAGAAGAGGAAGAAGATTCAGAGAATTTTGTGACTTACTAAATGGCGCTTCAAGAAGTTCCTAAAGCAACAAAATACCTTTCTATGGTCATGCTGGTAGCTTGGATCGGCCAGTCAATGGTCTGGAATTTTCTACCAATTTACTTTGAAAGATATATCCAAAACGTTTTCCTAATAGGTTTCTTAGTATCTCTACCTCCTTTGATAACTATTTTGATGGATATTCCTGTTAGTAATTATATCCAGAGAGTAGGAGAGAAATTCGTGTTTCTAGTCGGCTTGATTTTCAATGTTTTACCTGCTGTAGCCTATCTAGGCGCAGCCCCATTATTCATAGTTACCGGCAAAATGTTTGAAGGAATTACTAAAAGCCTAATCTGGAACAGTGGATGGAGCTTATCGCTGAAAACTTCCAATGAAAAAACCGAAGGAGAATCAATATCAATTTTCCTACTAGGAATAAATCTGGCAGCAGTTATAGGCCCTGTAATCGGAGGATATCTTCTGATTTCCTATGGATTCCAGTTGCCGTTTATCATCTGGATTTTAACATCCTCAATAGCCATTTTGGTTTTCATATCGTACATTGGTTATAGTCCTGAATCTGATGCAGTAGATAACTTTGAGAAGCTGTTTAAGAAAAAGACTTATTTCGATGATTTTCACCATCTAGAACAGAACTGGGACAGCATAAAACCTGTTTATACACTTATTTTTCTCCACTCTATAATATTCTCATTTTACTGGCTTGCAGTACCTTTAGCCTTAGACGAAGTAGGCGCATCCTTCATCGAAATGGGCTTTATATTTGGTCTCGCAGCTCTCCCATCAGTATTTCAAATCTTTTTTGGCAGGTTTGCAGATCATGTAGGCCGACATAAATCACTAATTATTTTCTCGGCAATTCTCACGCCCATACTGGTCGCAATGTATTTCTCACAGAGTGTTATAGTGCTTGGCGCGCTTTTCTTCCTAGCTGCTGCGCTAACAAATGGCATGAGTCCTCCAATCCATACAATGCTAGATATAAGAGCTCCTGAAGAAGTAGAAAGTGAGCTCGTGGGATTCATGGAGCTATTCAAACATATTGGCCAGTTCACAGGACCTTTAGCTGCAGGAGCAGTGGCATCAGTAGCAAGTCTATCCGTATCTTTTGCAGCTGCCGGCATAGTATCAGGTCTTATTTTACTCTACTCTCTAAAACTCTATAGGTCTGAAAGCCTTCCAAAGTCATAGACTCCTCCTTCACGCGAAACAGCTACCGCATTCATAGTGCCTAATTCCATGTGATTCTTCAATATTGGAGACATTAAGTCAGATTCATCTATAGTATTCACTTCTGAACCGTTAGATATATGTGAAAACGCAGGTAGAACAATAATTTCTATGCCTTCTCTGTTTTCGCCATGTAAAAGACAAGAAACTTTTTCTACATGTCCTATGTCATCTTTAAGAGCTAAAGCAGGGTGTTCATGACCTATAACAATTGTGCCATAGTCTTCTTCTACTTCTAGTTTTTCATGTCCGTGAACAAAAAGTACGTCATCTTTTAGAAAACTTTCTTCTAGTTTAAGTCCTTGATCTTCAACTGTTTGTTCAAGAAACAAATCATGATTTCCTTTTATGACAATAACTTGTTCAAAAATAGTTTTCAAAAACTTTAACAGTTCTGCGACCTCTTTTTTCTCAGAATAACTTGTTGAGAACTCATTTTTCAAATCCCCATTAATCACTATAGATCGAGCCTTTGTTACTTCAAAACATTTCTCTAGTTCTTCCTTCACTTTGTCAAGTTGGAACTCAGGCACATAATATCCGCTCGAAGTCATACTAGCTTCAAGACCTAGATGAAGATCTGCAACTGCAACTGTATCTATTTCAGGAAAATGAACAGCAGGCATTGAATCAATTATTTTGAACTCTGTCATCCATGATTTACTGCTCCCCACATATCTATAAATGAGTCAAAGAACTCTCCGCCTGTAGATACTAACTGATATTCTGCCCCGTGCTTTTCGCATAGTTCTTCTATCTCCTCAGTATGATTTTTCAGCCTCGATTTATAACTGGATTTAGTACTTCTAGAAAGATACGCTCGCAGAGTAGAACTCGACTCAGGATCCTCAAGTATAGTATCTCCACTGAAACTTGGATCAAGTTCCTCCTCATCAAAAACATTTATCAAAGCTACACGAGACCCACTAAGACTTTGAAGTCCTGACTCTATCTGTTCGAGATCCGTCAAAAAATCCGAAATAATTACCACTATAGATTTATTCTTAATTCTACTACTGTACTGCGTTATACATCGCTCCACTCTACTATCAGGAGTTTTCCTCAGCTCATTCAGAGTTTCCACTAATTTCACGAGATTAGCATTTCTCCTTGCTGCAGTAAGATCTGTTAATGTTTCAGAAAATACTGAAAACCTAAAGCGATCATTGGTCTTCATAGTCATAAAAGCTAATCCTAATCCTAGCTTTGCACCGTATTCATACTTATTTACTTTCCCGAAATCCATTGAGCTGCTACGATCAACTATTATATGAACTGTAACGTTACGTTCTTCTTCATACCTTTTTACGAAAAAATCTCTTGTGCGCCCATAGGCCTTCCAATCAATCCTTCTGATATCATCACCAGGAACATATTCCTTATGATCCTTGAATATCATGCCGCTACCTGAGAAGTCGCTCTCCTGTTCTCCCTGTCTAATCTCAGTGCTGTTTTTTTTCAACGCCAAGTGGAAGTTCTGGAGCTCGTTAAGAAAATCTGCCTCAATCATAACTTTTCTATTATCTCCTCAACCACATCGTCCTCTGAGAGGCCTTTCTTTTCTGCTGCAAAGCTCAGACCTATACGGTGTCGTAAAACTGGTTTAGCCATTAATACGATGTCTTCTTCTGAGACATGATTCCTGTTCTCTACAAGCGCATGACCCTTAGAAGCCAGTACAAGGTTAATACTTGCTCTCGGTGATGCGCCATAGTCCAATTCATCACGCTCACGAGTAGAACGAACAATTTTTACAGCTTTTTTTCTGATATCATCAGCTATAGGTACTTTTCTGGTAAATTCCTGAAGTTTTATCAAATCTTTTTTTGAAAGAACTTTCTTTAAATCAGGTTTATAGTTAAGTTCTTCTGAAAACCGTTCAACAATCTCTATCTCATCATTTTGTTCTGGAAACTCTAGTTTCACTTTCATTAGAAATCTATCGCGCTGTGCCTCAGGTAAAGGATATGTCCCCTCTTGTTCTATAGGATTCTGCGTAGCAATCAGAAAGAACGGTTTCTCTAGATTATAGCTCTCGTTCCCCACAGTCACCTGTTTCTCCTGCATAGCTTCCAACAGCGCAGACTGAGTCTTTGGAGTAGCTCGGTTAATTTCATCTGCTAAGACCATATTAGCAAATATGGGGCCTTGCTGAAATCTAAATTCTGCAGTCCCAGAGGAATCATCAATAATATGAGTCCCTGTTATATCTGAAGGCATCAGATCTGGCGTGCTTTGAATCCTTGAAAATTTTAACCCCATAGTCTGAGAAAAAGTAGATGCCATTTTAGTCTTACCCATTCCCGGATTAGATTCAAGCAAGATATTTCCATCACAAAGTATACAGGCCATTACTTGATCTATCACATCTTCCTGACCTACTATTACTTTGCCTACCTCATTTTTAATCTCGGCGAGTTTTTCATTTACTTTACCATATTCTATAGACTTAGCGCCGGAAAGCTTCATACAAAGTAATTGGTTTTCACGATTTATTAATTCTCTAACTCCTGCACCTCAAGACTGTACTCTCTCGCAAGCTCCAACCCCTCATCAATCTCGGAGTCAGAAGCCTCAAATCTTAGCTCAGATTCATTAAACCTAGTTCTGAAACCTTCATCAAAACTCTCTCCTTCACCTTCAACATCAACATCTATAGAGGTTCCAAGATCCTCAATATCAGAATCATCTCCAAGTACATCATCAACATCTCCCTGATACTCATCTGAGCCATCACCGAAGTCAGAAAGTTCTGGTACTGCCGAGTAAAGTTGGCTAGTATCAATATCAACCATTGGCACAACAAGGCCTGAAACAGCAGTCAATATGCTTAATGAGCCTAACAAAAAGACTTTTTTTGTAACAGAGCCTCCCGGAATAATACTTTCGGAAGACACTGAACGCGCCCTAGTCATTAAATCTTCAAACAAGGCCTCAGATACTTCATCACGCCTATTTAAGTTGTCTCGCGCAGTACGTAAAATTTCCTGTAACTCATTATTCCTCAGCTCATATATCTCTACAGAATAACCTTTACTACGATACAAGAAATTGGCTAAGAAAAACAATAGTCCTGCTATCGCTAAATAGACTATATCAACAGATAAACCTGTAAAAAAGAACACAAGATTAATTCCGAGTACAAATATGGCAGCATCTAAACTGCTTTGAATAAGATTGACCTTAAAATACTCTCTCTTCAATCTTTTAAACAAATCTTCAACTCTCATCTTCGTCCCACACTGAACATTCTTCTTCAGCAGTTTCACTCTTTTGGTTATCTTCGCAGATATTAGTCATCTGCAAATCCAGCGTATCTCTCTCATCTCTAACCTCTCCTAGTTCTCCTTCAAGATTCTCTATCTGTCCTTGTAATGATTCAACAGTATCATCGCGTTCTTCTGAAGACATTTGTGCTTCTTCTGCTTCTTCTTCAAGCTCTTCAGTCCGATTCTCAAGATTTGATATCTCTTGATTTTGTGCATCAGTCTTATTTTCCAGTTCACCAGCCGCAGCCCGTTCCTGATAGAGTTCTTCTTGCATACTCTGTTTATCGCTCACGATATCATCAAACTGGGTTTGATAAATTATTGATAGTCCCGCAAGCAATGCAAGTACTATCACTGTTGTTACGAGTAAAAAAGGGTTAAGCCGTCTCTTCAGTAAGAACTTCATCTCTGCAAACTAATGGGTCAAAGAAGTTTAATAGCTCTGCCCATTTTTAAGTAGAGTCATCACCAATTCTAAACCAGTATGTCCTCAGAAAACCATGATGATAATGATACCTGTAAATTTGGCCACGTTTTCGCACTTTATAATGAAAACGAGAGAGAACATTCTTCAGCAGCCAAAAAAGCCTTGAAAGACATAAGAGAAGGTAAGCTCACAAGTTATAGTGAACTAGATGAAAGAGACCTAAGCCTCGGAGATTTATTTGGCGCACCAGTCAGAAAATTGAAAGGAAAAGGAGGAAGCCAAGGCACTGCTTATGGAACTATTCTAAGCGCACCCGATAAATATGAGGATGACCTTGGATATTTATCTAAAAGAGTTACAGAATCAATATTTGTTTCTCCTCAAAGCCAGCTGCACGACGAGTTCATTCAGAGAAAGCAGCAAGCTGAACAGAGAGTTAATCAGACCTTAGCCAATTTTTCTGATATACTTGAAACTAAACACATGTTAGAACATGATATCAGGAAACTAAGATCACGAGCAGAGGCTTTTAACTCACGAGATGAAACCGTATTAAAAGGAGACTTCGTACAACTCGTTGACGGTGCAGGTGCAGGAGGCCAAGGAGGAGACGAACAGGCCCTTCGTTTTCTGAGAGACAACAACATTTACCCAACAATTGTATCCGACTTCATGGAACTAGAGTCGGTTGATGACCTGAAAAAAGCCGAAGATCGAGAGGATGATGAAGACGGAGCTCTCTCAAATCTTCCTCGTAACGAAAAAGCAATTCTTAGAAAGAAGTATGTAATGTACGAGAAGTGGAAAGATCTTTACGGCAGCGAAGTAAATCGGAGATTAAATGAATTGAAATCCCAGCTCCAAAATATTGAACGAAGTATAGAAAATACCAAGAACTGGTTGGAACCCTATGTAAGAGATGTTGTAATGATCAACGAACTAGGCGATAACCAATCACATATGACAAACTACTTTGAATGGAAGGGTTATGCAGCAATGATCCGTCAACTTGAATTCATATGTTACAAACCTATGGTCAAGGACGAGGGCCAACTATATCCTGCTTCAAACGAAGATCCAACTCATTATAGAGTAATGTTCATTACCGGATTCCATGTAATACTTGCTAACTCAGACCAGCCTAATCAGCCAGGTGGAGGAAACACGGGCGTAGTAGGATGGCACCCTGCAGTAGTCTGTAAACACGTCTTCGAAAATCTTTTTCAGCCCAAGCTTGATATGGCGGAAAGCTTAGTCGAGGAAATGATGGATGACTACGTAGGAGAGTTCAAACCAAAAAAAGGACAAGAGTACAGACTGAAAAGGGAAGAAAAAGATATGTCTGTAAGAGTGTTTAGAGAAAAAATAGAAGAAAAAATTGACGAACATGTTCCAATTGAGTTCTCTTCAAAAATCAGAAGAATTGAAGACGGACTTGATGAACCTGAATCAGTCAAAACAGACTACTCAAAAGAACATTTTGAGGCCATGAATAACATTCTTGATATAGAGCCAGAAAAAACCGATGATGCTGAAGAGATGTACAAAGGCTTAGACAAAAAGTTGAAAGAGTTCACAGGAAAGACTGATAAATACAAAATCCCTGAAGGCAAGGCCATAAACGACATGATGTCCGAATTCAGATTTGAATACTACTTCGATTACAAACTGGGTCTTGGAATGCACACTATGAAGTGAACAGTGTATGAAGTACCTGCTTAAACAACTCAAAGATAAATTTGAGTTAGAAAAAAATGACTTAAAATTCTCAGAATTGAACTATGAAGTTGGAAATACTGCAGGCATGGATGTTGCAGGAGGGGTGCCTTCAGAACTCGCTCTCAGAGTTGGAAGTTCAGCACAGAGAGGAGGAGGCGAGATGGAAATACAGATAACGAACCCAACAAGCTTTCATGTTGATAGAGAAGCATTATACACAATAGTGCAGCAACTAGGTCTTGATATTTCCATCCATAGCGAGCCCAACGTAGGTTATACTTCAGCATACAAAACCGGACAAGGTAGAGGATTTGATCCCACACATGAATACTTCACAAAGTATCTGCAGGAATTCGCATCTTGGAAGACTGAGGCAGAATCGCGCGAAGATCTTACATTCAATATTTCTAGAATTAATCCTCACGCATCTACCGATGAACGGCCTGCGCTACAAGAAAGAATGGAGCAAGATGTTGGTTTAGACCCTTTCGGTCTAGATATATCAGATCTAAGCGACGAGAGATGGGAAGAACGAGATAATAGAGGAATCAATATATACAGGAATAAAAAGTTTCTTAGAGGGATTTACCGTACCTTATTCCTAAGAGAAGCTCGTTTCCCATTCGAACAGTATTCGACTTTCGCAGCTTATAGTGAGAAATTTGACAACTTCTGGAAAGATGCACAACAACAAGCAAGTTACGAAATATTTGTCAAGGAAACTGGTCCTGAAAACTACCCTGAGCTAAAAGATCAAGTAATGACTAAACTATCCACTACCCAGAGCATACTAGTAAATGATCAGGGTCTTACTCTGGCTTGGAGAGAAATAGTAAATGATACTCCTTTAGATAACGAGTTAAAACTCCCTCAGACAGAAGAGCTAGAATTAGACAGCGCCTCAACCCTTAGCGAACTAAATAGGGTTACAAGCACTCTAGGAGGCGTAAATATTTTTGAGTTGAGAAAGCTAACAGAGTATGTATATAGTATAGAAGAAAATGCGCTGACAGAAATATTAAGACAAGAAAATACAGAGCCTGAAAAGACCATTCTTAAAGCTCTTAGAGATGCATTGAACAATTTATGGAATCCGAACAAGTTTGAAGACTCTAATATTTCTATAGATGGGAAAATGCGAGGCCTCACGAATCATTTGGAGATACAACAGCTCAGAATTATTGAACGAGCTTATGATATAGGACTTGAAGGTAAAAGTTACAGAGTAAACGGCGACCTAGTGGATATTGAGGAAGCAGCTGAAAGAGTCTTCAGCGGAGATCCAGAAATGTATGAGACGCAGGACGATAAAGGACCTGAAGCACGTCACGTTGATATGGTGAAAAGAATTTTGCAGAATCAGCAGTTCCAGAGACAAATGTGGCAGGAGTCAGTGATTTTTTATCAAGTGATGCCTGTATGGATGAAGTACTCATCAGAACAAGAAAAAAGCGAAGCTGGAGATATAGTCCACAGAGGTTTTGAAGCTCCTCGTTTCATATGGGAAACACTTGTAGAACGAAAATGGGGATCTATTGAATTTGAAGATAATTACTTTGAACGGCTTGAGTCTAGTCTAGAGTTCCGAGAAGATGTTGCAGCCGCAACAGGAGCATGTTATATTTGGAGCCATTTTACTCAGGTCAAAAGCCGTTTCAACGTAGAAGATTCATGGCTCAAGGAAGGCTTGGGTCTCGAAGAGGAAGATAACATAATAGACGAAATTGAAGAACACGGATGGTCTTGGGTCAGATGGATGAACGAGTTCGGAATAGGTGTGAATATCGAAGCTATGGCTGGTAGCTCTAATCAGGTACTGAAGGTATGGAAACCTAAAGATATAGTAGCAGCTTGCAGAGCAATAAACATAACAGCTCGAAATCATTTCAACGAAATCCATGAAGATCTAGATGACTGTCCTGCAAAGTTCACGATAGACATGGAACATACCGCATCTTTTGGAACTGACCCATGGCTACACATGGAGGACTTAATAGAGCAAGAGAAATGGCTTGCTGACTCTGAATGGGCTGAAAAAATCCCTGTAAATAAAGAAAAACCTCTAGCAAAAATGGTGAGGATGTATCACCTTACAAAACCGGGTTTTGAAACTACTCAAGGAGTAGGCCATCTGCATGGACCTTTCAGAGAGGGAGATGTACAGCTATATACATGGCTGTATAAAATGGTGGCTAATGGATTCTGTCAAAATCCTGGAGAAAGAGCATCAATAATGTATGAGATAGGCGGCGACCAAATGGGAACAGTAAGGCAGGCCAGACTCACGATGAATATGATAGAGTTGGGACTTTCCCCTGATGACCTTGATCCTGCTAAAATAGATCCTGGTAAAGAGTATCAGTCAGAAGAGGATGCCCTAATGGCAAGGTTCTTCGGTATGGACTTGCCCTCCTTCAACAGAGAGTGGGCGAAGATCGAGAATCATGCTTTCGATCCTTTGAAAGGTCTCTTAGAGACTCCGGAATTTGACTACACGTTCTCAAGTCTTGCTGCCATAAAGAATGATAATAATCCTGGAGAATTCCAAAACGAAGAATATCGTTAGAAACGAGGGCCTCCTCTCCTCCAATCGGCAATTTTTCTACCTAGTTCTTTCCCTTCTGCCCAAAACTCCCAGTTTAAAGGCAATTTTTCTAATTTTTCTCCGGCAGAACCAAGTATTTTCAGGTATTTTTCCTCAGGAAAGTCTTTATCTACCGTATTAGCCGAAAGAACCACGAAATCATCTTGGTCGAAGGCTCTACTTATACTTTCCACACCTTCAGCATGATAATCACTTGTTATATGTATTCTACCTGTGCCTGCTTCTCTGTTATATGGCTTATTCAGTTCATCTTCAGTTATTTTAGGGCTAATAAAGTTAACAGATTTCTCGTATATAGAGTCCGATTCATTTATGTTATCTCGAAATTGTTCAGGAGCATGAAACTGAGGATTACGACCTTGACTTTGCAGATAGAACGCTACTGTTTCAAATAAATCATATCTCAAGTCGTCTTCTTCAGTAGAAGGACTTCCATGCAGAATTATCTCATCAAAATCAGTAAAAGCCGTCCCATATTCAAAGTCATCCACAATATCAGTCAATTCTTTATCTGATAGAGCTTCATCACTAGTATAAGCAGAAATACTTTTACCGATCTCTGACTTAGCCTTATTGACAGCGCGCTTATCTACCATTAAGTGGCAGATACTGTATAAAGTTTTATAATCTTGGTGCGCAATTTCTTTCCGTGATTTGTAATGAGCTCCAAGGACAAGCTTAAGGACATGCGAGAGAAATCAAAAGAAAGAAGAATCGAGGCTGTTGAGAACTTTTCAGACAGCCTAGTCGAAAAACTTGGAGACAAAGTAAAAGTAGTTGCTGTATGGGGCTCAGTTCCTAAAGGCGAACACGGATATGACAGCGATATAGACACATTAGTCATCCTTGATGACACAAAACTTGAGAAGGACGTACCTGATGACGCCAAACAAAAGATTCGCCGTAAAGTCACTCAACTAGCGAAAGATACTGATAATCGTATAACAATCCAGTATTTCCCATTTCTAACTGAGTTCTGGGATGCGTTGAGGAAAGGCGAACCTTTAGCAATAGAAGCTGTTAGAAATGGACATCCTGTATACGACACAGGCATATTCATGCCCTCAAAAAGACTGTTAGAAAGAGGGAAAATAACAGGCACACAAGAATCAGTCAGAAAGCGATTAAAAATAGGTGCTGCCCGTTATAAGAAAGCAGAAAAAGAATTCAAGTCATCTATTCCTCACAAACTTGAACAAGCCATGGCTTCAGCAGGCCAGGCCCCAATAATGCTTACAGGGCGTAGCCCTCCTGGAAAAGAAAAAGTACCAGACGTATTGGAGGAAATGTTTGTAGAACAAGACATGCTTGAACAAGAATACGTAGACCTTGGTAACGAAATCTATGACTTCGGAGACATGGGAGAAAAAAATCCTGAGGATGTAACAGGTGAGATGGTAGAAGAACATTTGGAAAAAACAGATAAATTCATCCGTAGAATGCACAAGCTTGTTTCAGAGATGGGCGCCCGGAAAAAAGTCAAGAATATTATAGAAGACTATAAGCAATTCCTAAAAGCAAATGTGGCTGCTCTAAAATCTCAGGGAGTAGAACCTCCTGAAGATAAAGAGGATTTGCCTGGCGTAGTTGGAGAGCATCTAGATGTTGGAGAAGAACATGTAGAAATGTTTGACAAATGGAATAACATCATAGATAAAATAAGAGACAAAGAACTGGAAAACGTGAACGAAAAAGAACTCTACGAGCTAAAGACAAACAGCAGAGAATTTATAACAGAAGTAGGCCGAGACCTTAGAGAAATGAAAGAAGCAGAAGCAGATATAGCTCCTGATGTGGATCCATCCGAAGTAGCAATGAGCGCAGGTAAAAAGAAAATGCCAGAGGCTGAAACAGAAGAAGAGGAATAGAGTACTAATTTTTCTTCTTCTCTGCACGGAAACACATGGTAACCGATATGTAGACTAAGCCTCTTCTTCCTGCATTTCTTTAATTTTCTTCATTCTGAACGTTTCTTCTCTTTCACGTTCTTCTAGCAGTTGTGATACCATATCTAGGCCTTCTTGCATCTCAGGAATAATCTTGTGCTCTAACGCGTTAACACGCCTCTTAGTTTTTTCTATTTCGTTAAGTAGTCGAATAATTTTGGTCTGCGTTTCTGCTGCATCGACCACTTTTTCGACTAATTCTTCGAATTTTTCAGCTGTGGCGTCAATACGTGAAGATGAATGGTTCAATCCGTAATCTCTGTCGGTTATATGTTGTTTCACTTCTACGGACTCAATTTCCGGGACTTTAACCCCCATTATATTCTGTTCCTCTAAACCTATCTTTGATCCATTTCCATTGGTCAGCGCATTAGCTCTTAGGGCTGATTCTCCATCGTAAACCTGTGTGAGAACCAGTTTAAGCTGGGCTTCTGAAAAGAGTTCGGCGAGTTCTTGGTTAACATCCTGTGCGTCGCCTACCACTTCCATAAACTCGTGAATTAAGCCATCTCGTTTCTGTTCAAGGATTGAATGACCGTTTTCTGCAAGTTCAATCTGTTCCTTTAAACGAAGTTCTTCTGATCTAGTAGGTTTTATGTCCTGTGCCATTTTATCAAAGGTCTGCTTGTCGATCTTCGAGTTTTTCTTCTCTGAGTTCTGGATCTATTCTTGTCAGCTCATCAGAGGGTACTAATGAAAGCAAATCCCAGGCAAGCTCTAAAGAGTCTTGAATTGTCCTATTCTTATCGAATCCTTGGTTCACGAAGTGTTCCTCAAATTTTTCTGTGAATTTTAAGACTCTTTCATCCCTGTCGCTTAATGCATCTTCTCCGACAATCGCTACAAGATCTCTTAGATCTTGTCCTTCTGCATACAATGCATATAGCTGATCCTTGACATCTCCATGGTCTCCTCTAGTATATCCTTCTCCAATTCCGTTGTCCATCAATCTGCTCAGTGAAGGAAGCACATCCACAGGAGGATTTCTATCCTGATTATCTAGTGCTCTATCAACTACAATCTGTCCTTCTGTAATGTACCCTGTTAAATCCGGAATAGGATGTGTCATATCGTCTCCAACCATTGTGAGGATAGGTAGTTGAGTAACTGATCCTTGTTTTCCATCAATAATACCTGCTCTTTCATAGAGGTTTGCAAGATCAGTATACATGTATCCTGGATATCCTCTTCGGCCTGGTACTTCCTCTCTAGCGGCCGAAACTTCACGCAGTGCGTTACAGTAATTAGTGATATCAGTCATAATGACTAATACTTCCATTCCTTTCTCAAAAGCAAGGTATTCTGCTGTTGTCAATGCCATTCTTGGAGTAATAATTCTCTCAGGCGCAGGATCTGAAGCCTTGTTAAGAAACACTACTGATCTCTCTAGAGCCCCAGTTTCTTTGAACTCTTCAATGAACTCTTGAGACTCTTCTTCTGTAATTCCCATTCCTGCAAAAACTACTGCGAACTCCTCATCACCTTGAATATCTGCCTGTCTTGCGATTTGCATCGCTAATTCATTATGAGGTAGCCCTGATCCTGAGAATATAGGAAGTTTCTGGCCTCTTACCAATGTATTCATGACATCAATGGTTGAAACTCCTGTCTGGATGAAATCTTCCGGTAATTCTCTTGAGTAGGGGTTTATTGCTTCTCCTACAATATCGACTTCGTCTTCAGGAATTACTTCTGGACCGCCATCTATTGGATCTCCTTTTCCGTCTAGCACTCTACCAAGTAAATCTTCTGTTACCGGCATCTTTACGTTCTGGTTCAGGAAACGCACTTTAGCGTCTTGTCCGATTCCTTGTGTCTCTTCATATACTTGCACGATCACTACATCTTTAGACGTTTCAAGGACTTCTCCTTGTTTGACATTTCCATTCGGTGTCTCGATTTCGACGATATCTCCATAGGCTATGTCCTCTGTCTTTTCTACAAAGACTAGAGGGCCTTTGACTTCGTTAATGGTCTTGTATTCTTGTTGTGGCATAGTATTAATTCTCCTCCGCGTAATTTATTCTCATTGCTTCAATAGCGTTCAGCTTTTCAATAGCATCATATATGTGGCCTTCTCCTAAGGCTACTTCAGTAGTTATTCTACCCGCCTGTTTCTTACTACATTCTAGATCACAATGAGATTCAAAGTAATGTAGCGCCGTATTTTGCAGGTTTTCTCTACTATCTCTGTAAACTTGTGAACTCCGTTCATGCTCCTTTTGGACTTCATAAAACTCTAGCGCGGCCTGTTTAACGGGTTCAGCCGGAAAATGAGAAAATTCTGAATTCAAAACATGTAATGCATCAAGTTTCAGTTTAGCTTCGTCAATATCTCCTATTACTGCATCTACAGCTATTTCTGAGGCCTGACGTTCTGCATGAGTTTCATCATAACCAGAATCTACTAGATAATCTAATACTTGTTGTTCTAGCTCTTGTCTTTGATCCCAGGATTCTTGACTGCGTCCAAACTCTTGTCTAGCTGTTAGTGTTTGTTCTGCGACATGCTTCAATCCTGAAATATTTGCGGCTGCAGGTTCAGCACTCATCACTTGCTTACCTCTTCAAATTCTTCTTTCATCTGGTTTTTCAGATCTTTTTTCACGTCTAAGAATTCTTCGCTTGTCTTCATTTCACTGATTCTGTTCTTAGAGTCTATTGAAATGATGTCTTCTACAACTGCGCCATCTTCTAGAGCATCGTAAGCTTGATCAGCCCAGTGCAAAATTAATTCCAGTATGTGGTACGTTTTCTCAGGACTACTGTACTGATCTACAGGATGGAATGCGTTCTGCTGCAGGTAGAACTGTTTTATTAAAGTTCCAATTTCTAGAGTTAGACGCTCTCTATCTGGAAGCGCGTCTTTACCAACGAGTTGAACAGTTTCCTGTAGTTCACCATCTTTTTGCAGTATATCTCTCATTCTCTGGATATTGTCTTGCCAATCGCTATTTACTTCTCCCTCAAAGTGGTCAGAAAGTTTTGCTCCATAACCAGAGTAAGAATCATCCCAAGAAATAGATGGGAAGTGTCTCTTTTCTGCTAGACCTGTATCTAGGGCCCAAAAGTTCTTTACTACTCTTAACGTGTTTTGAGTCACTGGCTCAGAGAAGTCTCCTCCCGGGGGGCTTACCGCTCCTACAATTGATACTGATCCAGGATTTTCAGGACCAAGAGGTGTTACTCTTCCTGCTCGTTCATAGAATTCTGCAAGTCTCGAAGATAGATATGCTGGGTAACCTCTTTCTCCAGGCATTTCTTCAAGTCGAGCGGATACTTCACGCATTGCTTCTGCCCATCGGGATGTTGAGTCTGCCATCAGCGCCACATCTAATCCCATATCACGGAAGTACTCCGCAATTGTCACACCTGTATAAATAGACGCTTCTCTTGCTGCTACAGGCATATTTGAAGTGTTTGCGATTAATACGGTACGATTAATGATTTTGTCTCCTGTTTGAGGATCTTCAAGTTCCGGAAACTCTTCCAGCACTTCTGTCATCTCATTTCCACGTTCTCCGCATCCAATATAGACAATAATGTCTGCATCAGAGAACTTTGCTAATGACTGCTGTGTAACAGTTTTTCCTGTTCCGAATCCTCCCGGTACTGCGGCCGTACCTCCTTTTGCCAGAGGGAATAATCCGTCAAGAACTCTCTGTCCTGTTACCAAAGGCACCTCTGGTTTTAGATCTTTACCCACAGGTCTTGCATCTCTGATAGGCCATTCCTGTCTCATAGCGATCTCTTCGCCATTATCTAGTTCAACTACAGTTTCTTTTACTGTATGTTCCCCAGAGCTAAAATCTGTTACTTCTCCTCCTTCAAAATTAGGAGGCACCATTACTTTGTGTTTACCGTAAGTCACTTCTACTGTTCCTACTACATCTCCAGGTTTTACTTCATCACCTACTTCGACGCGAGGCGAGAAATCGTACTCTGCTTCAGGATTAATTCCTGGCGCATCTTCTCCTCTCTCTATGAAGTCTCCGCTGAGTTCTTGTAGTTCTACTAGAGGTCTCTGTAGTCCGTCATAGATTGAGCCGAGAAGACCTGGTCCTAATTCCACAGAAAGCGGTTGTTCAGTGTTTTCTACTGGTTCCCCAGGTTTCACTCCTGTTGTGTCTTCGTAGACTTGGATGTAGCACTTTTCGCCTTCTATTTGAATTACTTCTCCCATTAATCCTTCGTCACCAACAGAAACCACGTCATACATCTGCGGTTCCATGTCTGTCGCAACTACAACAGGTCCTGCCACTTTGTAGATTTCTCCCATCAGAGAACACCTCTGTGTTCTTCTGTTCCGAGCAGATTAATCATCTGCGTGTTTTTATTCCTCATTGTTTGTGTTTCACCTTTAATATTCATTTTGTAATGTCAGCTCCGATAGCAGTCTTAATTTTTTCTTGAAGTCTCTGGCTTTCAGCTTCTTCTGATAGACCTATTACTACTGGATCAACCGAAGCTTCAATTTTTTGCCTTGTCTGTTTTCTTGTCTCTTGAATTAGCGATTCTTCTGTAATTATAATTCCCAGTTCTGAATCTTCCAGAAGCTCTTCCAATTTTTCATCGATGTTTTCTGGAGTGTAAGTTTTTTGTATCCCTGCTAGTCTGAAACCTAGAGTAAATTTTTCGGTTCCTACTACTGCGATATCTTTCTTTTCTTCTTCCATTTTTTATCACATTAAGACAAGATTTTTTCTGATTGTTTCGCGGTTTTGAATTCCTGTTTCTTTTGCTCTTACAATCATCCTCAAGTTCTCTATCTCTACTTCTTTTGCTACTATATAACCTACAACTGTAGATAAACCTAGAGGCTCGCGATGCATAGTTTTTAAAGCCTCTGTAAGACGTTTCTGCTCTATTGAGTGCTCTAACTCTTCTAATGTTTCTCCTTCCGCCCCTGTTAATTCTTTAACTTTTTCTATGACCTCACCATAGTTCTCAAGGTCTAACAAATCTTTTACTTTCTTATCATCAGCGCATGTTAGTTCCGGCAGGATTTCTGATTGATCTAGACCGTGTTTTTTCAGTCTAAGAATAATCTTGAGATCTCTGTAGAGTAGTTCTGTTTCTACAAAGTTTTTGAACTCTTTACTCCGTGTTCTCGATGCTAGGCTCCTTAAATCTTCCGCATAGGCCTGATCAAGTTTTCTTTCTATTTCGTCGAGTGACTCATCATCCTTGATTTTTGCTTGGTAGTCTACGGATGAGTCTTCAAATACTATGCGTTCTTTCAGTTCTTCAAAACTCAACGCTTCTATTTCTTCAGAACTTAGTTCAATAGTATCTATAGGATAGATTATGTTCTCTAATTCTTCATCAGACTTGCTTTCTTTCCACCTTAAAATTCTTTTATAGTTAAGAATATCGAATCTTCTAGTATAAGCTGTAATAATTGGTTTTGCATCTTCTGAGGAGATCTTAACTAAATGCGTCAATGTATTAGATAAATTCAGGTTTATGGCTCTTTCAATCAGATTGGCTCCGTCAAAATCAGATCCAAACTCGTTTATCTCATTACTGTAATCTCCTTCTTCCATTTTCCTTGATATTTCATTTACCTGCATCTTCAGCAGATTATCATACTCACTCTCACCATAGAGTTTTGCCTTTTTTGCAGAGACTCTAGCACACATGTAAGGATAATCTTTCATCCTTCAACCTCCCTAAACAGAGTTTGAGAAACTTTACCACGGTATTTCTTCCTGTACTCCGAAACAATTCGATCATACGAAAGATTCAACGACTTAGAGCCATCACTGTTCTCAAGTATAAGACCTTTTTCATTCATTCCCTCATATCGATCACCGACTACAGATTCAAATTCTTCCGACGCTCTTATAGTTGCAACTTTGAAATCTGCAGAGTCTTCTGCGTTCTCAAGTAACTCTTCTTTCTGGTTCGCTGTAAGATTCTCTAGTTCTTCTCTGAATTTTTCGAAGAGCTTGCCCATTTCTCGCTGTTTAGCCTCTTGCACTTTTTTCTTTGCTTCCATGCGTGCCTGAGAAATAGTTTTTCTTTCTAGTTCACTTCTTTCCTCTTCAGTTTCGTTTTTCACCCTTTCTTCAATCTTACCAGCCTCTTCTTTTGCTTCTTCCAGTATTTCTTCTGCCTCTTCTTCAGAGTCATTTTTTATCTCTGAGGCCTGCTTCTCTGCCTCGTTCAAGATTTCGTCTTTTACCTGTTCTAGTCCCATAGTATTGTGTTAAATAAAGTAATGGCGAGGCCCAAAGGGCCTCTCTTTTTTAGAGGATGGTTTATCCTCCAATAAATCCTGTAGCAACTAGTGCAACTACAAGCCCGAAGATAACCATTGTCTCCGGAATAACTGTCAGGATGAGTACTTGTCCGAAGAGTGAATCATCTTCAGCCAGTGCTCCTACTCCTGCAGTTCCGATTTTTGCCTGTGCCCAAGCTGTTGCTAGGGCTGTGACTGAAATTGCAATTGCTGCACCGATTGCTGCTAATCCTTCTACTGCCATTGTTTTAGGTTTTCACCTCGAAATATTGTTTTTTTACCGAAAATACATTTCATTGGTCTTTAAATCCAAATGGACTGTATTTTCTCCCTCCTCCATGGTAGAACCATCCAAATTGTTCTACATAATGCAGTCGTATGCCTTGAAGGAAGCCTTCCATGATTTTAATGAACGTCAGTAAAGTGTGTCCTACTATCAAAATCAGAGTTCCTGCTACTATACCCATCATAGTGCCTGAAGCATATGCAGGGCTTGCTATTGCATTGGCTGTGCCTGCTAATGTGTATGCCGCCATACAAACTCCGAAAATTCGGAGATATGAAAGCACGTTTGAAACAATGCTTGGTAGCTCAACTATACCTTCTACTCCTTCGCCTTTGTAAAGCATGAGAACTGATGGAAGTGCGATTCCTAAGCCTACAGCTAAGCCCGGTGTTGTACCATAGCTTGTTGCAGTCAAATATCCTGCTACTGCTGCAACTTGAAGGAATATCCATGAGATTTTAGCAAATATGGCCTCCATTAATCCATGACCTACGTATTCATTGTAAGCTCCTATCAGTAGCCCTAGGTTAACGTGAGCTACACCTATACCTATCGTGAGATAGAATATCTCAGTCCACCAATCTGCTCTGTAAAATGGAGATTCATAGATTTGGAATCCAAACATTTCTCCATAGAGCAGGCCAAAGAACAAGGTGGCTCCTGATGCCCAAATCAATGCCTTAAATATTTCTGCGGCTGCTGGAAACATCTTCATACCAGCAAAGAAAACTATTGCTGTTGTGATTCCGTATCCTGCATCTCCAATCATCATTCCGAAGAATAGAGGGAATGTTAGAAATATCAGAAAGCTAGGATCCAATTCTCCGTACTTAGGCCTAGACATCAAATCCGTAAGTGATTCGAACGGCTGTACTATACTATTGTTCTTGTATTTTACAGGTGCATTTTCGCCTTGTTCTACCTCAATATGTATTTTGTTATCAGTGGCTACTTCCAGCGAACTTTTAACATCATCAAGTTCTGATGTCGGGATCCAGCCCTCTACAATAAAGGCTTTTTCGGTTGTGCCAAAGCTTAGCGGAGCTTCAGCTTTTTCAATCCGTGTCGTGAGATATTCTTCGATATACGCTAGTTTTGGAGCCCAAGTATTTCTTAATGATGCGAAATTATTTTCTAAGCTATCTATTTCTTTCTCTATTTCTTTAATCTCTATTGATAGCTCGCGTAGAACTTCTGCAGGCTTACCATCTTCAATTGAAGGAACTTCTATTTCTTTTCCGTTTACTCGTCCTATCTCCTCCCAAATTAATTCTCTTTCAGACTGCTTAAAAACTATTAAAGATGCTTTTTCACCATGGAAAATGTCGTAGGATGTTGTAGCTGCTCTAAAACCTTCTTGTTTATTTATTAAAACGTAATCTAAACTATCTACACTTTCTAAATTCTTTAAATCTGTTTCTATACCTTTTAGTTTAGAATAAAATCTTTTCTTTTCTCGTAGTTGTTCTTTACGCCTCTTCAAATTATCTTTCTCGGATTCAAATTCTTTCAACTGTTGAGAAATACTGGATAATTCTCTTCTAACTTCTTCTACTGATGCCTCTTCTCGATCCTCTACATCGCCCATTTTAGAAATGAGAGATCTTATATCTACAAGCAGCTGGGAAATATCTTCAGAACCTGCCATAGGTGTGCCTGTCTCAAGCTCTCCATCATATACATCTAAATCCATTAGACCTAGACTGTAGAGCTCGTCCACAACAGTTTCCAGTAACGTATGAGGCGCTGTAATTGATATCTTTGACATTTCTTCGGGCTTCACATGATCACCCTAGAAACTCGTCTTCAAATTCTTCCATTAGAAATTCTAAGGCTTTTCCACTATTCTCTGCTGCCCTGTCTTTGAAATTTTGAGCTTCATCTGAGGCATCTTCCATCATTTCCTCTTCTTTTTTCTCCAGCTCTTTCTTGAACTCTTTAAGCTTACTCGCCTTCTTTTCCAGAGCAGCCTCTTCAGACTCTTTTAACATTTCCTCTGCTTTAGAGTTAGCATCTTCAAGAATTTCAGCCCGAGTTTCCTCAGCTTCTTCAATTATGGCTTTTGCATCTTTTTCCGCTCTCTGTACTTCTTGGACTACTTCAGCCATCGTATAAACAGCACGGAGTTAGAAAGCTTATAAAACCACTCTCGCCATCTACCCAAACACTGTTTAAAAGAGTTGCCGTATCTGCAATAGTTCCACTGATTAAAACCTTAGACATTAACACTCGTTACATGGAAGAAAGAGGCCTCAAAATCTTTGCTCCCGAGGGAGAACCCACTAAAAGCGATGAAGTATTCTACAACCCTAAAATGACTGAGAACAGAGACATCTCCGTTATCGCTGCAAAAACTTTCTTCGCAAAGGCCGATATAGAAAAACCGAATATTGCTGATCCATTATCTGGAACTGGAATAAGAGGCCTAAGATACTCGCAACTTGGCGAATTGTATCTCAATGATGCAAACCCGAATGCAGTTGAAAGTATTGAAAAAGGCCTTGAAACTAATAATACCGAAGCAGAAGTATCCAACGATGATGCAAACGTGTTCCTGTCCAGAATGCCTAACTTTTTCCACTTCATTGACATTGATCCTTACGGACCATTCACAGAATTCTTGGACTCAACAGCTAGAGCTGCAAACTATCAGAGCTTTGTAGGCCTGACAGCGACGGATAACTCTGCTCCAACAGGCAGCTACCCCACAGTATGTCGAAGAAGGTATGGTTCCAGACCTTTGAAAAATGGTTTTATGCACGAGACATCTCTCCGCATATATATTAAGGAAGTTTTCAGAAACTTCGCCCGGTATGACAAATGCTTCGAACCCAAAATATGCTTCCAGTACAAACATTATACGCGAGTCATGGGACGCGTGACAGAATCAAAGCGACGCACCAACAGAAATCTTGGTAACATTGGATACCTCAGCTACTGCAACGAATGCGGCTGGAGAAAACTAGAACGGGTAGAAAAATGCGAGCATTGCGATTCGGAAGTACAAATAGCAGGCCCACTTTGGACAGGGAAAATCTCTGATTCGCGATTCACAGAAAAAATGCTGGAACATTTCCCAGAAAAATGGGAGACTTCAAGAGAGATAGTAGAACTCATCGACTCAGAAGCAGAAATCTTGACGCCTTTCTATGACCTCCATGAACTCTGCTCACGTCACGGCCTACAAGTCCCGAAAAGAGACAAAGTAATACAGACCCTGGAAAGAAAAGGGTATCCGGTTTCACGCACTCATTTTGGTCCTAGAGGCCTGAGAACAGATGCACCACTGGAAGATATATTGAGAATCATTGACTAATCGAGTTCTCTTTCTAATGTTACTGAATATTCTTTGAATTCGTGTTTTCTGTAGAAGTTTATTGCTCCTGTATTTTCTGCAGATGCTTCTACTCTTGCTCTTTCTACTCCTCTTTCTTTACTCCATGTAACGAAATTCTTAAACATTTCTGAGCCAAGACCTTCTCCTCTATACTTTGGTTCAATGTACATGGTTTCTGCTTCTGCTATTTGATCTGTGTCTCTAAATTCTTCAGCTTGGTTTATTCCGCCGATAAGATATCCGATTATTTCTTCTTCAACTTCTGCTACTATAGCAAAACCGTTTTCTTGATTTATTCGAGAATCGAAATATTCTTCTGCTTCTTCAGAAAGATTCCAGTCAGGATCTATAGTCTGATCAAATTCTTCTTCTTCCTTCAAACTAAGGTTTCTGCTTAGGTTCTTGAGGTAATTAATGTCTTCATCTACTGCATCTCTAATTTCGAATTTCATTGCAAATTAAAGAGAAAAAGATAGAGGGTTTTTAGGCCTCTAATTTGATTTTTCTTCTAGCTCGTCTTCTAGACCTAGTTTTTCTGCGAGTTCTTTGTAGCGGTTTCTGATGGTGACTTCTGTTACTCCTACTACATCTGCCACTTCCCTCTGTGTTCGTTTTTCGCCTTCTAAGACTGCTGCGATGTAAAGTGCTGCTGCAGCGAGGCCTGTTGGCCCTCTTCCGCTGAGTAGATCTCTTTCTCTTGCTTCTTTGAGTATGTTTCTTGCTCTTGCTTGGACCTCTCCGCTTAATTGGAGTTTTCCTGCAAATCTTGGTACGTAGTCTTGTGGTTTGGCCGGCAGGATTCTGAGGCCTAGTTCTCTTGCTACGTATCTGTATGCTCGTCCAATTTCTCTTTTTTCGATTCCTGATGCGTCACTGATTTCGTCTAGTGTTCTTGGCGTTCCTTGTTTTCTTGCAACGATGTAGATAAGTGCAGAGATTATGGATTCCATTGATCGTCCGCGTACGAGGCCTTGGTCGACTGCTTTTTCGTATAGTCTTGCTGTTTCTTCGTGGACTGATTCAGGGAGGTTGAGGTTTGAGATCATTGAGTTTAGTTCGCTCAATGCAAACCCTAGGTTTCGGTCTTTACTCTTCGTGAGTCTTTTGTGCCATTTTCTTAGCCTATAATATTGGGCTCTTTTGTTTCCGCTGACTTTGTATAGTTCTCCAGAACCTTTTCCAATTTCTGTGGACATACCCATGTCGTGTTTAGTATAAGTTAGAGGTTGTCCTGCTCGAGCTTTTTTCTCTTTTTCTTCAGCGTTGAATGCTCTCCATTCTGCAGATTCATCGATTCGGTCTTCGTCTATGACCGTTCCACATTCTATACAGATTAGCTCTCCTTTGGCAGAGTCTTCTTCGAAGCGTTGTGCGCCACATTCTGGACATGTTAGTACTGTGTCGCCTTCTTCAGCTTCTTCCTGTCTTACTTCATACCCTTCTTCGGTTTCTTCTCCTTCTTCCAGTGTTTCAGTTTCTTCTTGTTCTTCTTCCTGTTTCCACTCATCAGGGATATCGTACTCATCAATCTGTCTTCTTGGTATATTCTCCTGTGCGTGGTTTTGTTTTTGGTCATCCATTTTAGAATCAGTCCTCGCCAGTAACCTTTAAAACTCCCCCAATCTTTATAACTCTTTCTCCGACTTAGATTACTCTCCAGTAGTTACTCCCTAAGACAGTGGTAATTTAACTAACTCTTCATAAACTGTCCTTTATGGATAAACAGGAGCACTTGAGAGCAAAAAGAGAAACACTGCTGGTCGCACTGCTCCTTGTATTAGGTAGCATATTCATTGTGTACCCTTTTATGGACGCAATTGTCCTAGCCGCAGCCGTAGCCTATTTATTAGCGTTTGGGCACTCCAAACTGAATAACTACATCCAAAACAATACTTTATCCACTACAATAATCATCTCGGGCCTACTATCAATGATATCAGTAAGCCTATACTTCTTTATTGAAAATATCTTCACCATTATCGATAGAGTCAATATATTCGTACAAACAATAGAGGATCAAATAATAGCCTCACTAGATCCATTAGACCTCCCCTCATACTTTATAGATAGCATCAGCGATTTCTTCAACCAAGCCTCAGCCTGGGCTACAGATATATTACTAAACATTTTTACCACACTACCTTACTTCCTCATACAAGTCGGCATATTTCTAGTAACGGCAATTTACTTGTATAAAGATCGTAAAAAGATTTATTCGGGCATCACTTCAGTCATAGAAGGCCTGCCTGAAACTGAACAGCGCATTATCAATTCATTAATCGACTCCGTAGATTCTATTTTTAGAGGCGTATTCCTAACTCAACTCATAGTCGCGGGAATAATGGGTATTGCTGCAGCCATAGGATTTTACATTATAGGTTTAGTTACTTCGCCAATACCTCTGATCCCCGTATGGGCTTTATTGATAGCCGTATTCGCAATTCTACCAATAATCGCAGCATTCATGGTTTATGCCCCTCTTGGCGCTTACTATATCGTAGCCGCTGAACCTCTGAAAGGAGGACTTATAATAATGTATGGCATAGTCGTCCTGCAAATCTTGCCTGAAACACTTTTTAGGCCTTATGTTGGCGCTAAAAAGCTTAATGAACACCCTCTAATTATTTTTATTGGATTTATAGCAGGCCCCTTAGTATTAGGTGTTAAAGGAATAGTCTTGGGGCCTCTGATGTTAATTCTAACGAAGCAGTTTATACTGAACTATACTGATCTCGTTTCCTCACAGGATTAATCCCGCAAGAAGTACACATTTTTTCAGTTTCTTTTCCGCAGCTCGGACACTTCATCACCCATGAAATCTTTCTAGATGCCACATCATCAAGAAAACCTTCAACCTTTGCCTCCAAATGGTGCGCAAGGTTCTGAAGTCCTTTATCATCCGTCATCAATACTACTTCTCTATCAATAGCTAGTGCAAGTAATGATTCATCAACTTCGGAAGTATTAGAGCATATCTCTCTTGATTTCTGCTCTACTTTCTCTATAGACTCTTTTGATGGTTGAACAGTCTCAATGTCTAACGCAAGACTCCTAGTCTTTGAATAGTCTGATTTAAGCTCTGCAATCGCTTCTGGAGTTGTAAGAGCCTTTTCATCTAGGCCTCTGCCATGAATTATCACATTAGTATCTACTACTTTCACGTTTCTAAATTAAGTATAGTTAAAAAATCTTTTAGTGTAATTGTTTACTGTTAACAATGAAACTACCCAAAGCAGCAGTGGAAAGAATAATAAGGAATGCTGGAGCAGAAAGAGTGTCCAGTGAGGCGGTCGAAGATTTAAAGGAAGCTATAGAAGAGTTAGGAATGGAAATAGCGGAAGACGCTTCCGAGATGGCCGATTACGCTAATAGAAAAACCATTGAAAGAGAAGACATTGAGATGGCGGTGACCTACTAATGCCTAAACAAATAGAAGCCTCCTCAGTTAAAAGCGGTTCAATGATTATGCTAGACGGAGAACCATGCGAAGTCCGTTCTATGTCAAAATCAAGTCCTGGAAAACACGGATCTGCTAAATGCAAAATTAAAGCTCGAGGAGTATTCGACGATAAAGATCGACACGTCACCAAGCCTGGAGACGCAAACTTAATGAGTCCTGACGTAGCTAAAAAAGAAGGACAGATTGTATCCAAAGATGGAAGCATAGCGCAAGTAATGGATATGGATACATACGAAACAGAAGAGATGCAGCTCCCAGATGATCTCGATGCCTCCGAAGGCCAGAACCTAAAGTACTGGGAAATCGATGGAAGAATACTTGTCAAAGGCCTGAAATAACGGCCACCCATCACCACTTATTTTTTACATACCTTCAACCAAATTCTCTCCATGGAACTAGAAAAAGTCAAGAAAAAAGTACTAAAAAAATACTACCCTTCTACTGAAGAGCTAAAGGAATCAAGGCAACTTTTCCAAGAAATACAGTCCTTGATAAAAGAAACATACGGACTCAACTCTCATTTTGCAGGATCAGCCTCTCGTGGCACATGTAGAAAAGGCGACAAAGACATAGACATATTCGTTCTTTTCTCTAAAGAAACTCCTAGAAGAGAGCTTGAGGAGAAAGGCTTAGAAGTTGGAAAGACTGTCTTTGAAAAGATAGGTACAGAATACCACGTCGAGTATGCAGAGCATCCTTATACTAAAGGATTAGTCAAAGGCCATGAAGTAGAAATTGTGCCTTGTTATGATGTGCCATCAGGAGAAATACAGAGCTCAGTAGACCGGACACCCCACCATACGAGATGGACTAAGGATAACCTCAATGAAACTCAGAAAAGAGACGTTGTAGCGCTCAAAAAGTTTTTAGAAGCTCAAGAATTATATGGCTCCTCTCTAAAAACAGAGGGTTTCTCAGGCTACCTATGCGAAATTCTTATCTCATACTACGGGAGTTTTGAAGAATTAATAGAAAACGCATCCTCTTGGGAAAAAGAAAAACGGCTAGATTTCAACGAGTCCCCTAAAGACTTCGACTCAAGCTTTGTCGTTATAGATCCTGTTGACCCTGAGAGAAATGTTGCAGCAGTTCTATCAACTGAAAATTATGCTAAATTTATTTTCAAAGCTTGGAAACTGAGTCAGAACCCTAGCATATCAATGTTTGAATCCTCTACCGAGTTCAACGAATTTGAACTAAGACAAGATCTAGATAAGCGAGCAGACTTCTTGGTAATTGAGTTTAAGAGACCTGAAGAAGTAGACGATATTGTTTATCCCCAATTAAGGAAGCTTGAAAGATTGCTACATACTAAGTTGAAAAAATCAGGATTCAAACTTTATGATTCCGGCGTCTATGCCGAAGACATGGCCAGACTATTTTTTGAGTTGGACCGCCATCTGCCCGAAACTGAAGTGGTAAAAGGACCTCAAGTTTACCATAACGAGAAACATCTCGAAGAATTTACCAAAAAATATGAGAATGTATTCATCCGTGATGAAAGGCTATGTGCTAAGACCGAGCGAGAATTTACTGATGCCCGTAACCTAGTAAAGAACTTCCTGAAAACTGACGTTGAAAGCCTGAAAGAACGTGGAGTACCTAATAAAATTGCGCCTCAACTAGAGGAGTACAGGTTTTCTGATATTTTGGATGGCGAAGACGAATGGTTAAAATACCTTTACAACAAATTGCATGTGTGATATTTGAATGAGCCTAAGCATCTTGACAGGACTATCTGGAGTCGGAAAATCAACAGTATTAGAGGAAGCAGTTCTTCTATCTGACAAAGAGTATAAAGTCATTAATTATGGAGATAAGATGTTTGAGATCTCTAAAGAACGAAATCTTGTTGATAGTAGAGATGAAATGAAAGAAATAGACACTGCAACATACAAGGAAGTTCAAGGAGAAGCTGCAGAACAAATATTTGAACTTTCAAAGGATGAAAACGTAATTCTAGATACACATGCTACGATAAAAACGCCTCATGGATACATTCCAGGTCTTCCGAAATGGAGTATTGAGCAGCTGAGTCCTGATAAGATTATCATGTTACATGCTTCTGCAGATGAAATATTTGAGAGAACACAGGGCGATGATAGAAATCGAGAGCACAAATCTGTTGAGGGTATTGAACAGTACCTTAACGTTTCAAGAGAGATGGCTGCAGCTGACGCAGTTCTCACTGGCGCCTACTTCCAAATTATAGAGAATCCTGATGGTGGAGCAGAAAAAGCGGCAGAGAAGCTTGTAAAAACTTTGAAAGCCTAGTCGCTTAACTCAGCATAAAGCTTTGGACTTATGATCATTGTATAAGTTCCCACTATTGATGAAATGGCTCTCCCCAGTACAAATCCTGTGAGACCTATATTCCTTAATGGCCCTGTCGTTAGTGCAGCAACTCCTAACAAAATAAAGGAAAATATCATAACTGTTGCCACCTTAGTCCTGTGGCTATTTGATGCCTTTGAAGATGATATAATGCTCTTTATAGGGCCTGATTCTGTTAGTGTGACTGGTAGAAAATAGATTGAAAAGCTGAAACTGATCAATATTGCAAAAGTCAATATTATTCCGACTATAAAGAACAAGATGTTGAAACCTGTTAGGAATAGTCCTAGTCCTGCATACATCGGAATTGATGCAGCAGTAAATATGATTATAATCAATAGGGTAGTGAGAAATATTTTAGGCGAGTTTTGAATAGTTCTTTGTACTGCATGCTTAAGATTAATTTTATTTTTGACTATTTCGGCTACTATAACCGGACTAACTAGGCCTAAAAACATTATAACCGGAAAAAACAACATTAGATATACTGAATTAATTAAACTGCCTGATTCAACTGTTATAAGAACCATTATCATCCAGAAACTGCTTATGAGATTTGTAGCTAGCTTCGGCATAAAGATTGAAGGTCTATCTTTGAGCAATAGTGCAGAATTTTTAAGCAGTTCTGACAGCCTCATCTCAATCTACACTATATTAGATGGTATACATGATTAAAAAGCCAGTCCTTGTTACTACCGTTCAGAAAACAATTTTTAGATGTTGTATATGCGTTTAACCCGTGCGTCGGGAAACATTAATAAGAATTAGTTAATCTACGTCGTATATGGCGAGCCTCTGGGATATAGGTAAGAGCAGAAAGGAGAAGCTCGCCGATGAATGGGAAAACAATGGAGTGCTGGAAGAAAAAGTCCAGAAACATCGAGATAAATTTGAGTCAAGGTTCAGAAACAACATGAGCCAAGACGTACCAACTCATCCTTACAAGATTTACAGGAACATTGTAGAGTCAAATGAACTTTCAGACGAAGAACGTATTGCACTTGAACACATGAAAGACGAATTTTCAGAAGAATGGCAGATGCTGAAACAGACGCACTCTAATTAGGATTCCCTAAGTCGGCAAGTATCTCAGGGGAGGGGAAACAAAGCCGAACCACTTTTTTCTCTTTTTCTTTTTCTACCATCACAAAAAATAAGCAAATCTACTTAGGACTTCTCCCCATATTCTGTAAATCTTTTACCCAACATCTCATCACAACTCCATATTCTTTGTCATATAAGGCCCTTCTAACTCGTAACCCAGCTTCCTATAATATTCTCTCGTACCAACAGCAGATATAACTGCAATTTTATCCTTTTCAAGCTCCAAAGCTTTATCCTCTGCAGCACTCATTAGCTTCTTACCTAGGCCTGTATGTTGAACATCGCCTTCTGCACCTATATCTGTGGCAGAACCTAAGATCTTCAATTGCCTCACAATTAAAGTATCCTCATCAATTTCAGGCCTAAAAGACTCACTAGGAGCTCTCAAACGAATAAAGCCTAATATAATATCTTTCTCCACATCCTCAAAGCTCAAAAAGTATTCCTGACCGCCCGAAGCATCATAATCGCGCTCTAATAACTCCACTTTTTCAGGAATTTCACCGCGTTTTCTCTCTACATGACCTACTTCCCTACATCGAATGCATCGACATCGCTCACCCTCTTCTTCAAGCTCCTGTAAAGCCATCTGTCGCATGTTAGTTAATTGAGGTCCTGCATCCACTTCTGTAGAAGGAATATCTCTCATAACCCGTTTAACTCTTACATGAGGAGGAATCACATTCTTCTGTAGATACTTTAAACGTTCTTTTGCTTCTTCGTCAGTAATGGGTTCAAATTCTCCCTCCTCATACTGCCTATATAATTCAGTGCCTTGAATTACTTCGCACGGATAAATCTTGATTTCATCTGGCTGATACTCTTCTTTAGAAAAAACCTGTCTAAATTTTTCAATATCATCATCATAATCCTCTCCCGGAAGACCCAGCATAAGATGATAACACACCTTAAAACCCGCATTTTTCAGCCTCTTAGTAGCCTCTTTAACCGGACCCATCCCATGGCCTCTGTTAGTTATCTCATGAGTTTCATCGAATACAGTTTGAACACCCATCTCCACACGCGTACCTCCCATCTCAAGTATCCGATCAATATGTTTTGTCTCTGCAATATCAGGCCTCGTCTCAAAAGTGACACCCACATTCCTAATCTCTGCAGTCTCATTTAGCTTAATAGCCTCCTCAAGAGAATCTGCTTCCTCAAGCTCAGAATCATCAGGATACGTGTTGAAACCGTCATAAGCTCTCTTCAAGAATTCACGTTGATAATCAGGGTCCTGAAAAGGAAAAGTTCCGCCCATAATAATTAGTTTAGATTTATCTATACTATGACCATTTTTCTCATACTGTCCTAGCCTATCATGGACCTGATCATACGGATCATACCCATTTCTAATAGCCCTACGAGTTGCAGGTTCCTTACCAGTATAGCTTTGCGGAGCATTTTTTCCTTTAGGACAGTAAATACATCCTCCCCCACAGGGTGCGGGCCTCGCCATAATAGCTATGTTAGCAATTCCGGAAATAGTTCGCATCGGTTTCGTAGTAAGAAGTTTTTTTGCTTTCTCTTCTTCATCCTTCGTAAACTTCAGTATATCAGAATTTTTTGGCATCCCTGGGAATTCAAGACTTGAACAGAGCTTTTTCTTTTGCCTCTCAATTTCGTCCTTATCTTTGAGTTCTCCAGACTCTATTTTTTCTATTATTTTCCTTGAAAGAGTTTTGAGATTAGACATATTTGTGTTTGGCAATAGAAAAGTTAAAAAGAAAAACCAGTCTTTAACTGTCTATGAGAAAATACATCCTAATTTTAACCACATTACTACTGATATCTAGCGCTGCAGCATTCTCTTTCAGCGACTTGTTCACGAATTTAGAGGCTGATGAAGGTGACGTAGGCATTATAGATCTTTCAGGGCCTGTTGTACCATCTGAAGGCGGATTTACGGCCGGAACTAGTCCTAGCGAAGTAAGAGAGCTTAATCAGCTAGCAGCACAACAAGAAGTAGATGCCATAGTGTATGAAATTGATTCTGGAGGCGGCGCAGTTGTAGCTTCAAAAGATGTGAAAAGGAGTATTGAGTCTGTTGACGTACCTACAGTCTGCAGAATTCGTGACGTTGGCGCATCAGGAGCCTATCTTTATTCCCTAGGATGCGATTCGATAGTGGCTGATTCAGCATCAATTACTGGAAGCATAGGAGTTACAAGTTCTTACGTAGAGTTTTCAGAGTTAATGGAAGACATAGGCGTAAATTATGTTAACATAACTACTGGAGACAGAAAAGAATTAGGTTCTCCATTTGAAGAACCGGATGAAGAAGAAACAGAGCTACTCCATGGCAAGGCAGAAATAATAGGAGACGAGTTTCTTGAAGAAGTTTCAGACTCGAGAAACCTTACTGACGAACAAGAAGAACTAATAGGTACAGGAGAAATATTTCTAGGCTCAGAAGCAGAAGAACTAGACCTCGTGGATGATTTAGGAGGCAGAAATACCGCAATACAAGAAGCAGAGAACTTGACCGGCAAGGATCTTACTCCTGTAAGCATAGACAGGACGCCCTCCTTTAATTTACTCGAACTGTTTCTTCCTGGCATCGAAATAGGAAGCACAAACTCTCCTTTAAAGGCAATAATGTAGTTAAAATCTAGATAGCGCTAGTACTGCATATACTTTCTTTCTTACTTTTCCAGAAAATACATCAAATAAGCTTATTTCTGAGGAGCATGTTCCCATAGTACATCAAACATAGGCTCTAGAACTGATTCCGCCATGTGATCACTTCTACTCCAGAAAGCTGTGTCCTGTGTAGAATGGACTTGATCATGAGTCATTGACATTGTGACTGCTTCATTATCAATAATAGTAAATCTTCCATTCGGAATAGCTGGCATTTTATTTTCATCCAAGTGCCTTAATTCTGCTACTTGTTTCAATTCGTCATATGCATGCATATTCTCAGCTGAAACAGGAGTCAATATTTTAATCTGAATGCCATTTTCTTTAGCTTCTTCTAATAGACTTGAATGATTATCACGAATATCGTTTAGTCCTGCGTCAGATGTTAGTATCTTTATGCTTTGTTGGGCGTCTTTGAACATCGTGCCCATGTGTTGATGAATTTGTCTTGATCCTTTAAGGCTACCCGACATTTCTGCAGGGTCCACAAGTTCTACTCCTTGATCATATAACTCTTCAAGCTCTTGAATTGCCTCTGAACCTTTCATTGTCTCTAAACGGTTCAGTTTTTCCTTAAGATCTTCCTCGTGCTGCGTCTTCATATTTTCTATTGCTTGCTGCGGAGGAATTGATACATATTCCATCGGTTGAGAAGATTTGATAACAACAAATCCTTTTTCTGCTAAAGACTCTAGCACATCATAAGCCCTTGATCGTGGCACATTAGTCATTTCGGAGAGCTCTCCTGCAGTCGAGATACCGCGTCCTAGAAGTGCGGAGTAAATCTTACGTTCATACATGTTTAATCCGATGTCTTCAAGTTTGTCGAGCGTCTCCTGACTAGCGACCATTGTTTACGTATCCACCTATCAAATTGTTTCAGTTACAGTAGTTATAAACCTTTTTCCGGGTTTTGCTCTCAAAGTAACAACTACTAAACTTGTCATCAACTAGTAATGAATACGTGTTGAAGATTTATAAGTACTTCCTAATCCAAGAAATAGCTCCTTTAACCTTCTTATTATATACTTCTTTCTCTTCCCTAATACCCTTCCACTCAAATCCATCAAAGACACTACTCACCTGCGAACCATACTCATTATAGAAACAGACCTCATTCATCCCGAAACGATCAGAAGAACTTACTGGACTATCACAGTACGCAAAACTAACAACTGCTAAAGGAACCTTGCCCTCAGGACACTTCAAAAGACCTGCCACATCATCAGAATCAAAACCAGTAACTAGATTTGAACTCAGACCTTCTTTTGATGCCAACAAGCGCATGTTCTGAGCCGCAGCAGCAGATTCCGCATAACAAGCTCCTAACTCATCACTTACTCTCCGCCTCATTCTTTCCATATCCGATACCAACACTATTGATGACGGAGCTTCAGAAATACGCGGATCTCCTAATATCTCTGAGAGATGATGTCTCTTCTCTTCGTCTTCCACAACCACAAACTCTACAGCCTGTATATTTCCTGGAGAAGGAGCATTTCTTCCTGCTTCAAGTACCCTACCTAACTTTTTTCTCTCAATTATTTCCTTTCTACAGTCGTTAAAGTTACTTATCGACATGAAGTCGTCGAGTTCAACCATAACCAGACATTGTACAGCCATGGGTTTAAACCTTAAACCCTCAATGTCTTGTGTGGAATATTCAAACCTTGTAGACTGTTACGAAAAGATTGAGGCCACTCAATCTAATCTTGAAAAGACAAGTATATTGGCTGAACTATATGCCGAGGCTGAAGATGATCTTGAAGATGCAGTAATGCTTTCTCTTGGCCGAATTTCTCCATCATGGGAAGGCCTAGATCTTGGAGTATCAAGTAAATCCCTTGTTGATATAATAGTAATGGCTTCTGGCAGAACAGAAGAAGAAGTGGAGGACGTTTGGAAGACAGAGGGGGATTTGGGTGACGCTGCTGAAGCCATGATAGAGAACAAGACTCAGCAACGCCTCATGACGCAAGAACTGGAAGTTAGCCAGGTGATGGCCAGGCTGAGAAAGGTGGCAGAAATGGAAAAACAAGGAATTTCGCAGTCTATAAGCACTGATAAAAAGAAAAAGATGATTGCAGACCTTCTTTCATCCGCTGAACCTCGAGAAGCACGTTACCTTGCAAGAACAGTTCTTGAAAATCTAAGAATAGGGATTGGAGAAGGAACAGTCAGAGATGCGCTCGATAAATCTTTTTTCAACAGCGAAAACGCAGACGAAATTCAACGCGCTTACGACATGACCAATGACTTTAGAAAAGTTGCTGAGGCTTGTCGAAAAGGTGAAGAAGAACTTGAAAAGCTAGACCTAGAGCTTTTCAGACCTGTAAAATCAATGCTCGCCCAAAAAGTAGATACTATTGAAGAAGGATTCGATGCCGTTGGTAGGCCTGCGGCTATTGATTACAAATATGATGGCATGAGATGTATTTCGGGTTCTACTCCAATCTATGTTAAAGATACCGGGATCTTGCCAGTTCGGGATGTTAATGTAGGGGACAAAGTTCTTACGCATAAAGGCCGGTTCAGAGAAGTTACTGCAAAAAATAAGAGGACAATCGAAAAAAATGAACAAGTATTTGAGTTCTCTACTTATCTTGGGAATA